>Ga0209611_10007763_pt1 | contig 17088 bp, 19 predicted proteins | sample S1TSphgellanicum_3_FD_187693 | JGI IMG/M metagenome (GOLD analysis project Ga0209611, IMG submission 187693) | Host-associated microbial communities from peat moss isolated from Minnesota, USA - S1T2_Fc - Sphagnum magellanicum MG (SPAdes) (version 2) | ecosystem: Host-associated > Plants > Peat...
AAGAACACTAATACCATGTAGATAAGATTGTGCATCAATAATAATGCCAAGACCAATATCCAAAACTACTAGGACCATATCTATATTGGAAATTGTGTTAATTAACTTGATGTGTGCATGTAGAAGCTTAAGTGATCTAGTACTTATATCAAACACCTATTGAAACTACAAAACTCATAATCTTACTTGGGAATAATCATCATTCAAAAGTTAGTAAATAACTTTAATGCCATTGATAATGTCAAGATCAGAATTGAAGCCTTCTTATCATATTTATATTGGCATTTTTCCATGTTTTCATGAATGGAACTTAACTTAATACTATATTTCAACATTATACAATGATGATCAAGATCCAAATTAAACAAGTGATGCCTTTGTTGATAATGGTCGTCATCATCATTTACAAGGTAAATAGCTTTAATATTGGGTATATAATATTTCCATCAATAATGCCAACCCCAAAATCCAAGACTAATACATCTATTGAAATTATGTTGACTCATCTTGATGTGTAGAATTGATACAATATTATTAGCAATGGGAAGACAAAGATTGATTCCCTTTATGGAAAATGGTCATGTTCATCTACATGTAATGAATTTTGCCACCATCAATAATGTCAAGAATTTGAAGATCAAAGAATGCAACTCAAGTTTTCTTTAGTGGCAAAAGTCAATTGAATGGCAAAGTGCCAAGGGGCGAGGGGGGAGATCATGTGGGTCCAAGCAGTAACCATTCCAACCATGTCATTCTAGTGGAATGTCACAAAATCATTGTGGTGGTCTACCAAATAGTTTTGAACAAGTGGTCAATGGATTTTGCCAATGATAATGATTAGTCAAATTTTGTGGCCATACAACAAAAATCACCATTTGGGTTGTTCTACCCAAAAGCCATGTGCCACCATAAATGGTGCAACACACAATGTTCAACAATTAATCATTTTTAATTTGTCAAAATCTTCATGTGCTCAATTTTAAGACCATTGATATTAATGAAGGTTGTCAAAATGGACATGACACAGCCATTTTGCGTCACTCGTAACGTCAATGTTTGTCTTGACATGTCGGTCACATTTGTCAAGACTAACGTCAAAAATATATATTTACACTTGGGTTGCCCCCATTATGATTGGCCACTAAAAACAAAAAATTGGTTGCTCCATGATTGGTGACTAAAAAAATTCAATCATTAATCATGTGGCTTCTTTTGGTTGCCAATCCTATAACGACCAAAAATTTTCAATTGCCAATTATGCAACGATCAAAATTTGGTTGCCAATTTTAAGACAACCGAAATTCAATTACCAATTTTGTGCAACCAAATATTTTCAATCATCATTCATGTAACAATTGAAAACTTTTAATTGTCAATTTTGTTGGTGACCCAAAGTTTTCCGTTATTAATGACTAAATTTTTTTCATCACCACACAAATGGCAATTCAAAGCATTCCTTCGCCAATCATGTGTGACCAAATTTTTTTATCGCTATAGGTCTCTAGATTTCAATCGTTCAATAGTGGATTGATTTTCTCCATTGATTTGGCAACAAAATTTATTGTTGCTTGGTAATAAAAAACAAACCTTGCAATATAAACTCACTTTCTTTTTTGAGGTGCGTGGGCCTTGTGTTTTAACACCAACCATTGCCATGTACCTTGAGACGAACGGGTGAAATCTTTTTGGGTGATTGAATTTCAAATCACCATATTGCATTTGCAAATAATTGTTAAATTTCAATTTAACCCTAAAGGTGGAATCCAATCTTATTGTTAAATACTTTAATTATATTAATCAAGCTTATTGTTTTTGTGTTTTTTCAATGGAAGGAAGGTGAAATGTGTGAAGTCCATGGTATTTGATGCCAAAGGACAAGTCACGGAAGGTGGAATGCAAGTTTTGAAACAATGTTATTTCATATTGTAAGGATAGAATGCTCTTCCATTTGGGCTATCGATATGTGGCACGGGCGAATTAAGGTTGTAATGTGTTCAAGGGCACAACCATGGGCAAAGCCATTCTTTGCTTGATTTGGCAAACTTGTCCTTCCACCACTAAATGACATGGAAGTATTAGCCCAATTCTTGGATGGGCGAACAAAAGACGTAGCCATTGAAACATCAAATCCTTCAATGGAAATATAATCAACTTTTACGTCTCAAGTTGAAGGGGCTCAAATTTTCACCCCCCTTATAAACAACATAAAAGGTTTTAATAGATCCCCTAATAAAAACATTCAAACCTTTTGACAAGTTTCATTGCACAAAAGATTAATTCAACAAGAAAACAAGATTTGGACAAGAAATGAACAACTTTATTTTAAGAGGCAAACATTCCTTTCAATGTTGTGTGACACTCAACATTCATAAAAGTTGTGAAAACAACCTCCATATCTCAAACCTATTATAAACCCCCATCATACCATGGATTACGCACATATTTGTTAAATCAATCCAAGATCAACATGTCTAAACAGGTAATTGAAAGGATGCGAAATTTGATTCACAAATATGGAATAACTATCAAGGACACAAATATCCACAAGAAAAAAGGTTAAAAGAAAGGTTTAAGTTTAACTTTCAAATAAAGAACAAAATAAAATTATGTGATTCAAAAATAAAAACATAAAAACTAAGAATAAAAACATGAGATGTGGAAAAAAAACATGAAAATGGAAAAAACACAAGAAGGCTATGGTGCAAAATCATGCCTAAAATTGATATTGAAAAAATTCAAAGAAATGAGGAGTTTTACTTTTATTTATACCCCTATGAAGACCTAGCTCAAGGAAGCTTCCAAGGAAGCTTTTATGTGTGCATTGAATAAAAATACTTCTTGAGAACCCTACTAAAAATTAATTAAAATTAATTAGGACTTAATTAAGATTTAATTAAAAGTTACTTAAGAGTTAATTAAAAATTAATTTGGACTTAATTCAAACTTAAGGATGAAAACATGAATAGGGAGACTGTTTAGATTGTCACACTTGTAATTATTTTGGATTACATAGAAATGTAAAATTTAAAGCCATATTCAAAACTAACATTATCAATTTTTTAATTATTCATATTGTCATAGACTTTCATGGGAATCATCATAAAAATTTTGGATGAATTTTAAAAAGATTATGGATTCATAATGGACTTTTTAAATGACAACACTATGCATTTCATAAAGAAAATGAAAAATGTGGACTCAAAAAATATGTCAAAATAATGTCAAAATAAAAATTAAGAAATAAAACATCATCAAATGAAAAATTTATTAGTGAAATGCATTGAAACTTTCCTAATATATATGTTTTTAATTTTATAAAATTTTAAATGACATGATTGTTATAAATTTTATCTTTGAAAGTCCATTTCACATTAAATTTTTTAATCTTTTGCATGGATTTTTTATCAACCACATGTTTAGGGTTATTCATAAGTTGGTTTGATAATATTTATGATTAAAAACATAAGGGATAGTTATAGGATTTATGGTTTGATAATCATTAAAACTACAAAAAAATTGTTAATGTTAGATTATGGACTTTCAAATGCCACTTTTGAAACACCTAACCATGTTTTTGCCCTTAATTAAAACTTAACTAGAATGAACTAGAAGTGAATTATGAATTAAGTGAAAGTGAATTAAAATTTAATTAGAAGTTAACTAAAAATGAATTGAAACTAAACTAAAAGTTAAGTACATGGATGAAGATTCAAATGAATGAACTCCATGGCATTAGCATATGTGAAAACAACCATTTGTTCTAATGGTTGGAGCAACATTAGGAACAATATCCATAAGTTGAGCTCTTTTGAATTTTTTGGACCTATGTCATTTGTAATTTAAAAAGCACATTGACTTCATGGCTTTTCCTTTGAAAATTTCAAAATTAATATGCGTTTTCACACCTTGAAGGAGAGGACATAGTGTGAAATTTTGTTTCTTAATGACATATATTACCTTAGTAACCACCATGTTGCCTATGTGTTCAACCACATTTATTACCTCTATAGTTAGGTTGTGGACAATTACAAGTCATCATAACCACTCGTTGAAAAAAATGTCCAATAAGGTCCACCTTAGGGTAGATGCAAGCTATAGTGGTTCATTTTTGTAACGAAACAATATTTTTTTTGGGTACCTTTTATTCAAATGCATATGATGATTAATATATCCTTAAATCTACTAATTGGGATTCGGATTTAGTGTAACAAATTCATTATGAAAAAAACTATGTGGTTATTTATTGATAAAAAATTCATTTGCTAATACTAATGGACTCTTGAAATTGAAAAACATGGATTGGTTGTCTGATTGGAACATCAAAAAATGAGAAAACTTATATTGATTCACATTCCAAAAAATGTATTGGGATTCAATATATAATGTAATACAAGGTGATAAATTCATATGAGGAATCTTTCCTTTGAAAACTTTAACCGTTTAATAGTTAGGACTTTTGAATGGTTAAAATTTGATCATATTTTCATAAGTCCATATGAATTACATTTTTATTTTTTTTCAATTTCTTTGTCCCAAAAGCATATTTTTTGAAAGTTTTAAATGAAACATTATTCCTTTGCATTTTGTGGGTTTTCGTTTTAGGACTTTCAAATTAAAAAATGACATCAGCTACATTAAATACAAGTTTTCATATAGATTTGGGAAGGTTTGTAAGTGATTGAACATGTATTATTCAAAAATTAAAATAATGATAATTTTTAAGATAACAACCATGTCCATTTGAATCATTTAAAAAAAATTATATGAATTTATAGGGAGTGTAATTTTGCCATTGTTGAGTTACAATACCGTGCATTCACCCCTCACACAAATAATCATCTAATTAAACCAAATGAAATATGAGTTCTACAGCCAAATGGGCTAATTTAGAGAAGAAAGACTGGTCCAAACTTAGGCACACTTTAGATGAGGGTCCAAGATCCAATTTCTTAGGAACCAATTTGGACAGATTTGAAGCAAATTGAATCCTTGAGTTGGACTATACCTTGGTCCCTAGCCTGATTCTTGATTCTCCAAATCAGGAGCTCTCCTTTTAGCAATGTTTTTTGGTCCAAACAAATTGATTTTCCTTCTAAAACAAGTGCCATGTAGGTTTAGCCTCAATTTGCCTCTTTTTGGTCTTGGACCCTCATCTAAAGGCCTTGGGACCAATTTAAAGCTTTTGACCAATAAGATTGCTTGACTCCATTGGTCCCTGGACCTTGGACCCTCATCTAAAGTCGCCCTTAGTTTAGGTTACTTAAAGGCTATATTTCATCCAAAGTACTATGTGTAAGCCATTTTACTCTTGCTAGACCAGATTCTTTTGTGAACTCCATTTGAATATCCAAAGCCTTGCAAAAATCTTACACTTTATGAGGTTATCTTTTTCTGCACACAAAGAGTGACTTCTTTTTTTCTTTCTCCTTTCTAACTTTTCTCCTTATGAGTAAGTGTTTCCCCCCTTTCTTGCTTCATCTTAATTACTAATTAAAAAAAAGAAACATATCCCAAGATCCATGATTTAAATTTGAACATGTCCATAGACCAAACAAAAACTTATGACATGTCCAAAAACCCAAATTCGTTTTATCATCCATCCTTGACTGATCAACACCTACCAGTAATATATCAATATTATCAAACCTATCAATAACCTAGTAATATATCTAGCAATATTATTGTGCATTTGATTTTTTATGTGTGGTAGATAACATGATAGATCTCAAGAATTGAGTAGTACCAATTGCAATGTAGTTGGACAAAAGTACTATGGTATGTGACAAGCGAAAAGCAAGAAATACCTCACGAATTCAGGCACTGCAAGCAGAGACCAAGCAGCAAAGGCTGACGGATCTAGTATAGCATACAGAAAGCAAGCAAAGCCTGCTGGGCCCATGAGCTCAGAAAAGACAAATTGCACAAGTAATGTGTAAGAACCGTGTCTGTAAATAGCAACAGTTAGTTCACTCAAGATAACTAAGAAAACAAATTCAGACTCCTATATCCAGCAATCGCATTGGCCTGAAAAAAACATATTTTGCGCACACAAGACTACACACGGCCTATCCAACACCCGCTGCGCGCATATTAGTACACTAATACTATAACCCTTGTCTGTATACAGACAGGATACACTAATTGTTGATCGCAAGAACTGATTTTCTGCACAATCGATCTGCTGCAGTTCATATCTGAGCATAGCAGATCATATTATGCTTTGTCGAATTCCAGCACTGAAAGGAAGTCGATGGCCACCACCACAGATACGCTTGCGAAGCCGGCAGCTTTAGCGATCTGCCGAAACTCGTGCAACGTTCGCTCCTTGGCACCTGCCGAGGTGTGCGCCAGCATTATCAGATCTATGCGTACTGCAACTGTCGATCCGGCACCAAGTTCGGATTGCAGTAGAAAATCTGGAAACACCGACTCCACTGCAATTCACCTTTCCTCCACTCGCTGGTAGTGCGTTGAAGCAGTTACGCAAAATCGTCACGCATTCCGAATCATTCCAGTCATGCAAAATCCACTGCCAAAGTGCAAAATTTATCAACGATACTCAGCAGGAACTACACGGGTGACGGCTGTTAAGAGGAGGCGGAGGAGGAGGACAATAGAAGAAGAAGTTATAAAGTGTGCAAGCCAAATGCCATGCATGAAGCACTAGGGGAGTTGATCAGAACCTTCATGAAGATGGCATCACCGGACGGTACGCTGTCAAACATGTCTCCACCGACGTGCTCCACCCCTGTCGAGCATTTGGAAATTGGCAGTAATGAGTGGCTGAAGTTCTGCTCGAATGTTAAGGTCACAAACTACTTGATGATCTACGAGATGGCGAGAAGCGGGGACATCATGATTGAGCAATACCTGGATAGGCAGGCGAGGCTGCGGCGACATGGGGTAGATCATAATTGATTCCTGGGATGTGCGGGTACTTTGGCAGTGATGAGGGCAAGCGAGGATCCTGTACCTCCTCCAACATCCACCAAACGTTTCACGTCCTGGAAGCCATGGTAAGCTCGCAACACAGCTTGCATGTAGAGCCGCGAGTGGTGAGCCATAGCCGCGTTGAAGATTTTGTCTGACCGTGGATTGTGGCTAATGTACTGGAAGGCACTCTCCCCGTGGGCTCTTCTGAAAGGCTCTGTGCTGTCGTCCAGAACCGTCGCAGAAAGATGATGCCACGGTTCTAGGAAATCCCGATCATGCAGGTGAACCAGCAAGGGCGCCAATGAAGCTGAGTCCACGTCGCTCCTCACAAAATAAGTACCTACCGGTTGCAGCGCGTAGCAGCGCTCCGTGCTACTGTTTGAATTCCCACTCGGGACTGTCACAGCCGATTCGCGGACAACATTCTCGCTGGCCAGTAGACGCAAGATACGCTCCAGTTACGCATCGTTGATTACGGAGAGTCCGCTATCAGGAGGAAGCACTTGCGACGCAATCTCTCCTTCGCCGTCAAGCTGATCTTACCAGCTCCGCGTGCTTTTGAAAGGATTTCGAACACACCTAACTCGATAGCCGCTTTCAAAGCCGCAGGCACAGCCATGATGGTGGCAAGTCTCATTGCCGCGTCCCTCGCAGCAACATCTTGCTCGCCAACAATTCCATTGCGCAATGGAGTCTCATGATGATCCTCGTCCGCTGCTTGTGCATGATGATCAGTACTACCGTTTACTGCCATGCCTTACTACAAAAAGGAAATCATCAGCTTGCTTGCAGGCGTGCACAATTGTGTGCTCACTCTCGCTCAGCAGAAACTGGAGCTTCTCCTCTTCTCGGTCTCTTTCGTCTTCTTCGTCGTCTCTCTGGTGTTGTTGGGAGTGGGGACTGTTCGTATGGATTCCGTCCTTAAATATTGTGCCATATTGCGTTTTTCATTTCTGCAAGAATGTTGATTTCTTTTCTGGGTTGTGTAATAACCTGACAGAACGTTTTAAGTGCAGGAGAAGGGTCTTACAATAGGTCTTAAGATAGGGCTACAGTGAACTAGCACCCACCAGCGCACCATGAACGACGAATGGTGGGTGGTCAGAAAACAGTTTTCTGTTAAGTTGCAGTTCCCTAGCTAACTATGGTGGTTAGCTCGTTGCTTTTTTTTTCCTACCTACCAACTAACAACTCACAAGCAGGTTGTTAGTAGGTTGGCAGTAAAAAGAGCCCTGAGCTATGTATAGCTCATCTACTTACCTAGAAGTTGCCTATTTTCCTACCTGTCTGCCTATATATGAGACCTATTTCTTACAGAATTGGTCACCAAGATGAAACTAAATATTAACTCAGTTGAGGTTCATCCACAGCTGAGAAAAAAACGGACATCCAGTGGATGGTGCCCTGGGTGGGTGCTAGTTCACTGTGGCCTTAAGATAGACCCTCCCGTGTGTGAAGAAACCGAATGTCATTTTATCATTTCACTTGCCGTTTCTGTTCCTTCCTCAGTCCGGTCTGCCCAGGTTGTTCTGGATCATGCAAATATTGCCTTGGAAATGCTGGGGGGGAATTCCCCTTGGCTCACGCCTCGAGGGAGATTATTTCAGGAACTCCCTTCTCCCAGGGAGTTACCCTACACAAAAACTTTCCATGGTACCCATCCACTGGGTACCATGGGAAAAAAATTCTGCCAGGTTATTCCGGGTTCTGACCAGTTTGCAAGACATCTCTTGATGCTCTCAGCTCACCTCTGGAGCTCACTCTTCCTGAATCCTCCTAGCCTAACATCCTGAATAGACCATTAAACGTGTTACGGAGGGCACACTATTTATAGGAATATTGCTTCTTGAAAATGCTGGGAGGAATTTCAAAAATCAAAAACGTTTGTTTGGGGGGGGGGGGGGGGGGGGGCTGGTAAACTTATCTTTGGGTGTTAGGTCATAGTATACTATGACCACCTCATCAAAATTCAAAGAAAGGTGGATTCAATTTAATTATAATTTTAAAAATATTTTAAAGTTTTTTTTATTGCTGACTTATAACACGTGAATTTTTTTGTCCCCAACTATGTACACGTTATGAAAAAATTGTATACACTTATGTAAGTTACAAGTAAGAGACTTATGTTCTTAAGATGTTTTTCACATGTGTTCCTGAAATTCTTGATCCCTTATCGTGAAGTGTCAACTTGCACTTACACAAGGAAGAAATTTTTATTTTTGAAATGTTCTTATATGTGTTTTTTAAATTTTTTATTTTTTATCATTAAGTGACAAGTTGCACCATTAAAGAAACTTTTATTTTTTTACTACAGCCCCAATTGTTGATTGAAACAAAAATGGGGAATTATTTTAAATTTGTAAACATGAATGCAATGATTTTTCAAGATCTATTAGTTTTGACTTTTGAAAAAAATTCAAAACATTATTATTATTTCAATCCACTATCTATTAATCAAATTAAAAAGATCACGATCATAGGCACTCCTAAAAATAATAATAATAATTTAAAAAACATATTATTTTTGTATTCTTAAACAAAGGAACTCAACATGTTACTTTTTTATAAAAAATAAATCCTTATCACTGATTTGGAATATTAAAATTATATTTTTTGTAAATTAAATTGAAATTTCAAAGTTTAGACAACTTGAGTAATCTTTTGATGCAAAATTTTAAATGAAAATTCTTTTTATGTTGTATTGAAATTGAATATTTTTTTTAAAAATTAAATGTGACATTCTTAGTGGTATCACCCAAGAATGGGACAAATTGTCCTTTTGCGTTCCTATACAAAGAAATCTGAAATTTCATTTTCTTGAAACTTTTTCTTGGACCACTCATTTTGTAAACTCAATTGAAGTTTCAAATTCTACAAACTTTGAATAATCTTTTGACATAAAATTCAAAATCAAAATATCTTCTTTAAATGAATTCTATATTGTTCTGAAATTGAATAAGCCTAAAAAAATTGATATGTGATGTTCTCACCAGTACCACCCAAAAAAAAGTTTGCCTGACAATACTTAACAAGTGAATACCATGAAATTTTGTTTTTTGCCAGATTTTCCAGGTTTTGATGAGGTTCAAGATGTCTCTTGATGCTCTCAACTGACCTTTGGAGCTCACCCTTCCTAGCCTAACATCCTAAGTAGACTATTAAAAAAATCCCCAGTTCTTAACATTTTAATAAAAGAACACTATTTGCAAGTATATTGAAGTTATCCGTAAAGTAAGGAAAAGACAACATTAAAACCCTGAGTTTGGTCATAAAGGGGGTGAGATTAAAAACAAATATGAAAAAAATACATTAACATTGGATGAGTGTTGAAACTCATAAAACCATCAATATTTTTGGGGTAAACTATGTTCATCATGTCTTCATCCCTTTTTCCTTGTTCTTGAGTGCCTCCACTGCTGCTACATTTTTAAAAAAATTCAGCTTCCTTTGACCTTACCACAACACATAGAGCCAAAATATGGAATACCAAATACTCACTTATTTTGCCAAGATCGCTTTTTGAAGTTTGTTATTTCCTCAAGATGTCATTTCCTATTTCTCAAGATTGTCATGGGCTCTTTTTCTATTCACCTACCTCGTGTACATTACCTACCCACTGTCTAGGTTGCCTAGGCTACCTACTTAAGAACCCATCTAGATTGCCTGCCTACCTACTTACCCTCCTTTTACATACCTACCCACCTACCTCTTATTTACTTTCCTACCCATTTTGTTATTTAGGTTCATGTTGCAAGGTTTACAAACTTTACAAGTGCACATTTTTCCAAGTTGACTAGTGTGAATTGTCAAGTTTCCAAATTGACACATGACAAGTTCACATGCACATAGGCATGTTTTCAAGTGCACATTACACATTGCCAAGTTTTGAGGTGCAAATTGACATGTTTTCAAATGCCCATTGTACATTGCCACATGCATGTTGCCAATTTTTCATGTGCACATTGGCATGGTTTCAAATGCACATTACACATTACCATGTTCTATTAGTTGTAAGAGTTTGCAAACTATTTATTAGTTTTAATAATCTTTCATAGTACACCTCCACTTGTTATGTTGATTCTTACTTCAAATTCTTGAATTACAAATACATTTGTTCACCATTTTGTACTATTTGATATCATCTATAGAAAACTTGTTTTAGATCTACAAATCTACAATTTGGATGATTTCTCATATAATTATTACACCAATTCGATGCATTGTCTTTCAATGTGAAATTGAACAAATTGAACATTTCTTTATCTACAATTTCATTATTAACTTTGATAGTAGCTTTCAATACTCATACACGAGCATCCGGACCAAAGTTTTTTTTATATTCAAGATAGTTAAGAGGTCTCCTCCTAGATATGGTGGTATTGATTTGGTAATAATTATGTTATGTGATGATATGCTTGTGGTTAAACATATTGGTACATCTACATAAGGTTCTATTACTATAGATCTCCTTGGTGTAAAACTATTTGGTACTACTCTAGTGACATGTGGATGATTCCCTTGAGTTGTCCCAATAGGTTTAATACATACCATGTTGTGCAAAGGAAAATTTTCCATTGGTACTATAGAAATTTCTTAGTTCCCTATGGATACTAGATATCCTTCTTCATTAACTTGCATAGACATATTCTAGTCTACAACTTTTGTGGTTGTTCCATACATCATGTTTTTTACTACTATAAAAAACTATATTAGCTACTCCATCCTGAAATGATACATTGCCATAGTGTTCAACCACAATGTTTGCCACTTGTTTACTCCATACTCTAGGCATATATCCATTACTTTTAAGAATTGCAATCCTTTTATAATTCAAAGTAAGATGAATTATAGTCAAACTAACTCTCTTTGGAGTAAAATGTAATTATCTCATTAGTCAAAATACCCTGACATCGGAGGGAGTATTCCACATTTCACACCTTTTTGTAAGGTGAGATGTTTCTTTATAATTCTCTTGTTGTATCAAGTTTACAACATCTTGAGGCCTAATCATTGGGTTCTATTCCTCTTCCATATCCAACTCGATTTGTACCCTAGTTTGCAAATGATTGATCATTACATCCCACACATTTTTTTCAATAAACATACATTTTGTAAGAGCATGGCCCTCTTGTTTGCATAAATAACAACAATTGGGTGTAGGTTTGGGTTCTTGATCTATACATTGATCAAATCTACTCCATACCCATTCTTTAGGTGCGTCAAAGCATGATTGGGGTGCCCCCTTAGGAATACTAAAGACTCACTCCTAAGGATTCAAATTCATTTTTTTCATTTTATTTTTTAATGACCTATCTTAGATTTCGCCTTTCTTTCTCATGTCAAATGAAATAATTTTGTTTTCAACTTTATATAGGCATTTATAATATCTATTTTTTTCACTTATGAAAGTAAGAATAGTAAACTTTATCCAATGTGGGCCATGTTTTATCAATGGTGCAAAAATTTTTAAAATTTCATTTTTGAAATTTTTTACATTACAATAGGGCACTTGGTTTTTATCATTCATAGATTTTATGTACATATTAGTACCTAAGGTGTTTGTGATAAGAATCTTGAGCCAATTTTTTTAAAAAACATTCCTTATGAGTCCTTGAACTTTTTTTTCTTTGAAAACAAAGTCTTAAATTTTTTTCCAGGATTTGGTAGGAATCTTGAAATTTATTAAAATGAAATTTATGCATAGAATAATACCTTAGTGATGTATCTATCCATGAAGAAAATCAAACTTTCAATATGAATGTGACCTTAAGTTATAAAAACATGTTTTAAATGAAGGGGTCCACTAGATATAAAAGGAAATGGTCCTTTTTGGTACCCCAATCATACTTTGACTCGGGTAGCAATGTGATTTGCCAATTTTACCTAGCCTTAGATTCATTGGTTTGCAAGACATTGGCATTAATTTTTGGTTTCATTCTTACATTAATTATTATTATTAGTGGAGTGTTACATTCAACTCTAATCTCCATCCTCGATTGGTACATTATTTCAATTGCAAAAGCCTATTCTTCTAGATACTTTGTTTGAAATATAGTTTTGGCATATTATGGTATTACCTATTCAACTTTATCATTGTCTATGTCTTCTTCCCACTTTTCATGGGGTTAATGGTATTGAGGTGAAGTAGATTGCCAAGCAAAACCTTTATTAATGGATTTTATCTTCGACCTTTCATGTACCTTTTCATGTACACATAGTACTTCTTTGGAATTGTACAAATTGCCATGTTTTCAAGATGATGTACTCATCTCTATTCTTTCATGTACCCTTGGTTGTAAATTTATAGGGGTAACCTTAATTGCATTATTTCCCCATCTTTTTAACTAGTTCAACTTCCAGAGGTATAGCCTTCAACGACAACCTCTCTTGGATATTGCGTCACCTCATTGCTCTACTAACAAATGCATCCTAAGGTTCCATAACTATTACAAATGATGTCCTATACCTTGCATGCCATTCCTTTATCCTAGGTATTCTTAACATAGTGTATTGTATTTTTTCTTCAATATGAAACTAAACTGTTTCATTTAACATCTATGGTTCCATTCATTATAAGCTTCTATAAGCTTTGAAATTCATATTCATCCCCATTCTACTGCTTTTCTTGGAAATTTATTTTGCTTATAGATGTAAATCTTTGTAATAGTTGTTTTGCTCATATTTAAATCCTAACAACTTTTTAACCAATGCTGGATCTATAGAACCCAAAAAATAAAATAAAATCTTATATAGTAACCTTTTTATGCTTAAATCAAAACAACAAAAACAAATTCAATCCATAGAATCTTCAATTTTGGGCCATTGATCAAATATGGCCACATGGGATAATACAACCATCCAATTGATAGGGTGAAAATTTCAATAATTGCAACATATAAGAATGACCCAAATAGTCAAAATTTGATTTCATAATTGTAAATTCTCCCACACCTAATCACAAATGACTATAAATCACATATAATTGCAAACAGAGTGGTTACATTTCGGCTGATTTCTACTAGTGAGTGCTCACATGGAGAACATGGCCTATAATCCTACTAAATTATAATGTTTTCCCATGGTTAATAAAAAAAAAAATTTAATAATGTTATCATTGATTATACATGGGGAGGAGTCAATTACAAGGGAAAATATGGACACATACTTGGAACCATTGTTAGAGGAGTTGCATTTTTTATGGCATGAACAAGTGCACATTCATGATGCTGCCAATTATAATGGGGCTTCTCAATTCACTTTAAGAACAATAGTCATGTGGTGCATGCATGATTTCCTTGCATTTAGCATCGTGGCTAGTTATGTCACAAAAGGTTATCATGCATGCCCAAAGTGTGGCCCACACACATCATCTCATTATTCCAGAGCCATGTCAAAAACAAATTGTAACCATCATCAATATTTACCAATGGATCATCAATTTCAAGAAAACATTATTGCATTTGATGGTACTCGTGAGATTCAGATGGTTCCACCCCAAATGGAAGCAAATGATGTACTCCAATGGGGTTATGTATGAGGAACATGTTTTTATAAAAAGGAGGACACATTTGCTTTAATGACCTAGCCACTTGGTATATGGCATCAAATGTGTTCCATCATTGTTTGAACCTGAGTATTGGAGGGTATGATTTGTTATTCTTTGGACACCTATATGGGCTAATGTATTAAAGGGGACTTGTTGAAATGGATGGTCAAGACATATTTCTTCATCCTAGTTAAAGCTTATTTTTTCTTTAAGCTTTCAAGTCTAGTTTGAACATTCTCAAGTGTACTTATGTGCTCTATGTGAATCTAAGACAAGCAAAAAAATGGTTTCCACAAAATCCAAAGGCCAAATGAAGCACAATCTTAAGTAATGATTATTAAACTAGTAAAATTTTGCAACTTATGAAAACTTATATGTGTTTATTAAATTGTTTGTTGTTGAACATGGGTGTTGCACCATGGTAGGATGTAAACTTGTAAGTTGCTTCCATTCATTATGAAGCGTGGACTAATTTGGTCATGAATGGCACAAAGTTACAATTCCACATCTACAACTATATTTGAATTAGTTGAAATTGACACTTGAATGGTCAATTACATGATTCAAAAGTGTTGATTATGAATGTTGATTTGAGAGTTGCAACAAATTTCATAGACATATGAAGGGTTTGATTATGCTTTTGTCCTTGCATTAGTTATGGAGGTTAATATGGCCTATTCTAGTAAAATATAATTTCTTCTACACTTAAAATAGTAATTTTTTTAATGAATATCAATTTGAATTAGTAGTCTACTTGCTTTTGTTTGTATTTGTTACATTCAAATCATGTATATCATTCCAAAGATGTGCATTGCCTATGTTGTGGAGGACAATGACAACAAAGTATTTTGTAATTAAAAACAACTACATTACTGAAGGTCACATCCTTGGATTTATAGTTATGCAAAATCATTTGATATAACATGAACAAACATTGCTATCCAAATCCTCTGAGTATTAATCTGCTAATGTTCCCAATGGGGAGGTCTTTCGCATCAATTTGGGTGCAAGTTCACTTTGCTTGGTGCAAATGTCATATCAATATAAGTGATTAGGTTCATTGATGCCCTTGTCATGTTTATGCATAATAATGGTTTAATTTTAGATTACCAACTATCAACTATTCATGCAAGTGGGTTTGTTTCATATTGATATTCATTGTTTTAATTGGGGTATAGGAATTATTTACAAGGTACACACTAGATGTAATGCATATCGAGTGTAACATAAGTGATGTTCTAAATTTTAACTTTTCACATTTAGAAGTGTTGATTTAATTTGGTGTTGAAAGCATAAGATTCTTTTATATCGTAAGGTTCTTAATATATCATTGGAACATGGAAATAAATTTGAAAAGTATCCAATGAATAAAAAGTTCTCAAAGACACTTATTAAGCATTGTAATGCTTGCTTTTAAATACAAAAAGGACTTGTAAATGGGGTTCAAAACTTTTGAAAATATTTTTTGAAATCTATTGCATAAACCTTGATGTAATAACATATAGAAAAATTTGAAAATTTTTAAAGATTTTTTTAGGACTTTTATGAAAATATTTTAAGAAATATTCTTCCAAAAGCACTCTTCTAAGCAAGTAGGTGTGGCTTGTGTTATCCCGTTGGCACCCTACATGTGTAAGAAACATGTTACTATTTAGTCCTCATGAAGTTATGATACAATTGGGTAAATGTTTTCAAAGGATATGTGTGAAAGTAATGGATCTTGGTGACATAACCACCTTGAAATTATTTGTTACGAAAATGTTATGTATGCTAGAAATGTGATTCCCCCCTAGTTTTTTTGACATAATGATTCTATAGCTACTTATTCACTTGGTAGATGACTTGGACATATGTGGGCCAATTGCAACAAGGTGGTGTTATCTAATTAAAAGGTATTTGGGTGTGTTGAAACAATATGTGTTAAATAAAACAAAACTAGAAGAATGCATGGCAATGGGATACATGTATGATGAAGCTTTAGGTTTTGTATGAGATACCTTCAATTATACAAACATACAAAAAGGAAGTTGTGGCACCCAGAAGAGGAGGTAATTGATGCAAGTGAAGTCCTTCAAGGAAAACGAAAGAGGAAAATATTGAGTAGTCATGAAAATAATTCATCCACACATATGTTCTCCAAAACTCAAAAGTAACCCAAAAGTTAATTTGGTGAGTTTTTGAAACATCTCAATAAATTTTATTTATTTTTTGATTTGCATTGTGCCGCAAATTAGGTCATTCAAATGCCATCAATATATCGAAATCATTGTCTTCAAATTCCTTAAGTTGTGGAAAGACATGATTTTTCTTTGTAACTTGAAAACTTGTTGCATTTTAAAGACAAAATTGCATCATTTGTCAATTTCAAGCTTTTTCCCCTTGATGAATCCATATAGGCTACAATATGATGCACCGTGATATGAATGCAATCAAAAGTTGTAATTAATTGTGGTTTTTCTAATGTTTCTTCCATTGTGCCAACACCTTCAACAAGAAGGGCTTGCCAACATTTAGTTCATTGGCATAAGAAGTATTTACAACACCCCTAAGATTGTGAAGTATTTCACCCTTCCATATAGATTCTTCTCCCCCCCCCCCCCTTTTTCCTT
>Ga0209611_10007764_pt1 | contig 17088 bp, 15 predicted proteins | sample S1TSphgellanicum_3_FD_187693 | JGI IMG/M metagenome (GOLD analysis project Ga0209611, IMG submission 187693) | Host-associated microbial communities from peat moss isolated from Minnesota, USA - S1T2_Fc - Sphagnum magellanicum MG (SPAdes) (version 2) | ecosystem: Host-associated > Plants > Peat...
CGGGAAAAATCCTCTGGTGATGCAACGGGCACCCACCTACAAAAAAAACTAATGGTAGAAGCACCAATAAGTACCCCAGACCCCGGCTCTTGGGAAAATATAGATAAAAAAAACACAAGCAAATCTAGTAAGGAATATTATTATTATTATTATTATTTTAATCTAGTAAGGATTTTTTAAAATTTTTTTTAATCCAGTAAGGATTTGGTTGCTGTAAAGTTGGTTTGCCCGTGGGACCTCTGGAGGAATTCCCGGCATAGTTCAGGTAGTCACTATTGTGGGGCAATATGATCGGAAACTTAGTGTTATGAAATATTATCTCATCAAGCACCACCACCACCACCGCCTACTTACTTTTGGGGGTGCCGAAGCGGCTGAAACTCTAGAGGAATTCCGGGCCAAGTTTGGGATAGTCATATTGAAGTGCATTATCGATTTTATACTCGGAATAATTTAACAAACACTGTTGGCTTGCTTTTCTGGGTTCTCTTTGTGGTATTGAACTCAGCACTTGCCGCTTGAAGAATTGTCAGTTTTTTTTTTTTTTGGCTCCCAATGGGTGATAGGTATTAGATAGTTTCCGCATCGAAATGCGGAAGGAGGCTTGGTGTTCGAGTGCCCCCAGTATTGAGAGAAAGAACCCCACCAAACAAATAATAACTCAGAGAGTCTTTTTTTAGAAAAGTTTCTCAACCACTACTTGTGCACGGACGTGCCCGTCCCATAAATTGACGAGGGCAAGCAATAGCAAATATGAGTTAAAATTGCCCAGTGATGTTGATCGACGACCTATGGCCAAGTGTTGATCAACCCCTTATGTCCGATTCATTTCGTTGTTGTTTCAAATAACTCTTAAGTTCTTGCTTGCTCTGCGGTGATATTATTGTATTATGTACTTGAGATTTTTTTATTTTTTAAATCCTGATTATTATTCAACATGCCCCCAACTCACAAATTGCCAAAATTAGTATATATATATTTATTTATGTATTTATTTTAAAATTAAAACTTTTTGGGATATTTCCCATTTTGGTCTCCTTTTGTTGTCTGTCTTCTCCATTAGGACGGGAAGTTACCATTTTGTGACTAACCGACTGACTCACTCACTCACTCACTCACTAACTAGGTAACTGTAGTAAGATTAATGACTGACTAACTGGAAAGAAATTCCTCTCAATGAGAATTTGTGAAGGGAAAGTGAATGTTTTTTAGAATTTTGAGCCTGGATAGGCCGCCGTACACTACCGCCAAACCTCTAAACTCTAAACCATAACAGTAAGCGGAAATGTCTTCAGTTAAAAGAACTTCACTTCTAGTTCATACTCTGATAATCAAAAGTATAATACTAAGTTTTATGTAAATTGTTAAGGTACTTAAGTTAATTAATTTGATTACTTACATCAAAAGTAAGCTAATTGATTACATAGTGAAGTAAATTAAATTAATTGTTTTTTACCCTATTAAAGTTAAAATTATCCAGGTAATTTAAGATAATTAAGTTAATGATTCCTTCTTAGCTAGTTAACTTTAATCGTCTAGGTAGTTTAAGTTAATGAAGTTAATGATTCTTTAGCTATTTAAGTTTAATCGTCAAGGTAGTTTTAAATAATTGTCTTTTACCTAGTTAAGTGTTGTTTAGTAAGTGAGTTAATTGTTGTAAATACCAGTTAAGTTTTAATTATCTAGGTGACCAAGATAATTACGTTAATTGTTTTAAATACGTAGTTATGTTTAATTGTTCAGGTAGTTAAGTTTAATTGTTTGCTTCTCTCTCACTTTCTCTGGTTTTCTTTCTGTTGTTTTCACTTGGATTTTTTTTTGGCGCTTAGCGGCGGTCGTGTTTTTGGAGCCACTAGTGTTCTGTTTGTTTGTTTGTTTGTTTCCGCATTTTCTCTCGACTTGTGCAAAGGAGGATTGTTTTCTTTCTTCTCGTGTGTTGGATTTTGTTCTGTTGGCGGAGAAGGCTTTCCAGTTGGTAGCAGTGAAGCGCGCGGAGTGAGGAGAGGAAGCGTGCGGTGTGATTTGTGTTCCTTTCTCTTTTTCTTTTCTTTGGATTTGTTTTCGGTTTTTGGTTGGAGTGTTGGAGGTTTGTGGAATCGAGTTCCTTGTGTTTGTTTTTTTTCGGTTTTTTTTCGGTTTGATTTTGATGGATGTTAGTCAAGTTAATGAGCGTCTGCAGTCTTGTTTACCGCGATGGCGATCGGGCGATTCTTGCAATATAGCGGCGTTTGGACAGCAGCAGCTGTCGCCTGCAGCAGGGGAAGCTGTGCAGCAGCGGAGCTCGTCAACATCGGGTGGAGACTGCAAGTTAGAGATGGATGAGTGCGATGACACAATCTTGTGTGATCTTATGGATCTGGATCCGCTGGGAGAAGCCGGATGGATATCTGGGAACGAGCAAAGCGATTTCAATGTCTCGTACATGAACTTCGCGTCGAGCTTTTCGGCATCTGCTGGTGGTGGTTTGTATCCTCCGTGCAGCAGCAATTCCTCCTCGACTAATTATTATTACCTTCAACAAGCTCTGGAGGAACAAACTTGTGCTCTTCTCGGACAACAAGAGGAAGCAAACAGTACTGCAGCCGCCATAGTTTGTTCTGAAGAGCCGAGTCTTCCGTCTCCAGAGTTTACTGATTCGTTCTTCAACCCTGGCTCTAGTAGTAGAGCCGATAGCGGAAACTTCTCCCATATGCTTCTTCTCTCACCGCAGCAGAATCTGCTGATGTCTGATGAAGAAGAGGCGGTGCCCGCGGAGGAGACCAAATGCTGCGGCACTGTAATGACGACGACGAGACCGTCTGCGAGGGGCGTCTCCTCCTCATGTGAAGAAGAACCGCGAAGAAGAGCAGCACAAGAAGAAGCCCGCGAAGTTCGCTTGCGACCAGAAAACTTTGTCTCCAATTCAAGTCCCCTCCGCGTGCAATGTTCGGAACGATGCGGAAGCGGTGAGAAGGTAGAAGGAGCTGCGGATGGCAATCTGCCAGGGGAACGAACGCTTGCTCCAGCGGAAGCAGTGCGAATGACAAAAAGCGGGAGCGCCGCGGACATGATCAACTACAACAGGAGGTATCCGATTGTACTAACAACAGAAGCTCCAGTCTCTTCTCTCCGACACAAGCTGTTACAAGCGTTGAGGTACGTAGGCCGATCGCGCGCCGATGCTCTCGCGCAAGTGTGGATGCCGATAGTGACGACGCAAGGAGTAGGAAATAACAAGAGCTGCTTCCTTACCACGCGGGAGCAGCCTTATGTTCTTGAGCGGAAGAACGACGCGCTATGGTCGTTTCGCAGCGTATCAGAAGAGTACGACTTCCCTGTCGTCATCGTCGACGAAGAAGAAGAAGCAGGAACTGGAAGAGGTTTGCGTGCTGATCTTCCTGGCCGCGTGTTTCTTAGTCGAACGCCCGAGTGGAGCCCGAACGTGCAGTTCTACAGCAATGACGAGTATGTGCGACTCAAGGAAGCGCAACGATATGACGTACGTGGCACCGTTGCTGTTCCGGTTCTGGATCCTGTCTCAGGGAGGTGTCTGGCAGTCGTTGAACTGGTAACGAAGTCCGAGAAGGTTCAGTATCTTCCTGAAATCGACATTATCTGTCGAGCTTTGCAGGTATGTGTGTAAATCTCCAAGTTCCTCCACGCACTCTTTCTTTCTTTCTTTCCTTCTTCTTGCACAGCCGAGCATCACGTAGGTTCGTAAGGTCTATTTCCATTAGGCTGCTATGATCGCAGTTACACACTCTGTGCTGCGATCACAGCAGCTGAATGAGAAGGCACTGTCATAGGGCCTTGTTTCTTCCTGCAGAGACAGTTCACTTTGCAACTCTGGGAACACATATCCTCCAAAAAAAAAGGGGCAGATGTCACTGTATGGCGAGTCACAGTTTGAAGAAGCATCACGAGGGCTCTTAGAGTCTCCTTCCATTGGGCTGCTATGATCACAGCACAGTGTGAAGCCATCATAGGAAGCCATAATTGGAAGCCACTGTCATAGGGCCTTGTATCTTGCTGCAGAAACAGTCACTTCCAATTGGAGAGTTGCAAGTGAATTGAAAAACCACCTAATTAATCATGTTAGGAACCTCTGGGAACATATATTCTGATGAAAAAAAGGACAGATATCACTGTATGGTGAGTCACAGATTGACTCACAGCTCCTGCAATTAGTCAATGCTTGACTGGTAGAGCTGTGAGATGATTGTGAGCACAGCTAGTTGAATAAAAATAATGGAAAGCTACTGTGATCACAGCAGCCTAATGGAAAGATGTCCTTATTGCAAGAACAATGTTGCCGGACAGCCGTGAATTCAGGGGAAACAGCAATGTAATACGAGAGGGTTTTTAGCAGCTAAGAATTTTTTCCAGTCGGTTCCTAATGCAGAGGGTTGTTTGCAATTGCAGGCTGTTAATTTAGCTTGTTCTGATGGATCTGAGCCTGCAGCAGCATCAGAGGTAGGTATGCAGATCTATGTCAAATTAAGAGTTTGGTTTATCACTGTGTTTCATCAAAGCTTCACAAATTTTGCTCAAACCTCAGCACACACAAAAAATCTCAATCAATTCTTTTGTGTGAACAGCTAACTGGTTGCTGACAAATGTATGTATATGGATTTCACCACAGATACGGTCACAGGGTCGCCAAGCAGTGCTGGCAGAGATTGAAGAAGTTTTGACAGCGGTTTGTGAGACACACAAGCTTCCCCTTGCCCAAACGTGGGTACCAGCAAACCAATATGGCGGCAGTGCTAATGTTGTAGTACAGCACAATGGCAGCAAGAGAGTCCGCTTTGAAATTGATGAGAGCTGCAAAAATTGCTGCCACATGAACACTTCTATGAGCATTAGCAACAGCATGAGTCTGTTCACAGGAGATGGTCCGTGCTATGTGAGTGATGGGCGCATGTGGGGTTTCCGTCGTGCCTGCTTGGAGCATACAATTGAGAAGGGACAGGGTGTTCCAGGCAAAGCATTTTCTTCCAACAGACCATTCTTTGATAAAGATGTGAAGAGTTACAGTAAACTGGAGTACCCCATTGGCCATTATGCAAAATGGTTTGGTCTGTCTGCAGCTGTTGCAATTAGGCTGCGAAGCATTCATACAGGCAGTGATGATTTCATTCTCGAGTTTTTTCTGCCACCAAGCTGTGTTGAGAGTGAAGAGCAGCAACTGATGCTAAACACGCTCTCTATCACAATGCAGCGTGTCTGTAGAAGCTTGCGTACTGTTACTGACAAGGAGCTGGAAGAAGAGAAAGAAGCTGCTGCCCAGCTTGCAGTGGATGCTGAAGCTGAGTGCAAGGCACTAAAGCTCTGTGAGGCTAAGGAAGAACAGGATATTGATCTTTCACCTGGATGTGGGTTTGGTCCTCCTACTCCAGTTATGACACATGAGGTGAAGTCTCGCTTCTTGTCAGATCAGCAACAGCATCAACAACAATGTTGTCTCCAGCCTTCCCAACATCCTCTTCAGTATCAGCAGCAATCAGATGAAGCCAATGATTCTTCACAACATCGAGAGCCTTCACAACTGCAGCAAGGTCAACTGTCTTACCAGTCTGACCGATTGTCATTGGATGTGGGGGCTGAAGTCACAAATATGGGCAGAGAGTCTGCATCTTCCTGTTCAGGACAAGATGTTGCAATTCATAGGCGAAGGCTTGATAGGAGGCGTGGGATGACTGAGAAGACCATTGGTCTCGGTGTGCTTCAGCAATATTTTGCAGGCAGTCTCAAGGATGCAGCCAAAAGCATTGGAGGTTTGTCTAAATCCATTTGCAAACTGCTGATCCCTGGGAGTTTACTGCTTTGGCTGGAGATAGATCAAGTATTGTAATCCTTCCACCAGATGCTAGCATATACATTCTTTGTGTGGTGGTGTATTCAATTTCCTATGTATGTTGTCAAAGTGCTCAAACGGTGTCTGTACTGATGGCTGTTGCAGTGTGCCCAACAACACTCAAGAGAATCTGCCGACAGCATGGAATTACAAGGTGGCCATCTAGGAAAATCAACAAAGTGAGCCGATCCCTGAAGAAGTTGCAAGTTGTCATAGATTCTGTGCAGGGTGCTGATGGGGCTCTGTGCATAAACACCCTAACAGGCAATATTGCATCAGTTGCTGCAGCAGCAGCAACAGGGATCCAAATTGGGAAGGACTGTCCTCCTGTGCAAGGAAGTTGGTCTTGTGCTACTTGTCCCTCCATTGATCATGACTGTAAAGAACATTTGGTGACCAGCAACAGGCCTGCAGACTTCTTGACAGTTCCCAAAGAGAAAGACAGCAAGAAGCCCACTGTGAGGAATGTGGAAGATGATGCACTCGGAGAACATGTAGATGAAGGAAACCTAATGGCATCAGCTGATGATGCTGCTCATGGGCTTCAAGAGAGGGGAGTAGACAGGAACTCTGATCCAAACTCAGGAGGGAGCCTGAGCTCAGGTTGCATTGGTGCTGCTCAAGGTGGGCCCAGTTTGACCCCCTTGTCACCAGGAAATGATGAGGAGAATGTGATTGGAACATTAAGCCATCGTCCTCAAAGTCAGCCCCCTCCTTTAACCAGAAAATGTGGAAAAAACTGTTGTAAGTTGGCAGTGTGCAAGCCTCCAGAATTAATGTTGCCAAGATCATTCAGGGATGGCTGGGGTGGAAATGGATCCTCTAATCTCAAGAGACAAGCCAACTCTGAGGCTGGAGTTGAATCCCAAGTGGATAGTGGTTCATTTGCTTTAGGAGCACTGACTGGTGACCCACTCCCTTGTGACAGAGAAGAAGGACAAGTATCCTCTAGCAACTACATATTTGGTGAAGGTGGTCATGATGAAGAAAAAGAGATGACACTCCATCCACACTTACGTGCTCTTGACTCTCCACAATATGCTTCGTCTCAAACACATGGGATCAGTGACTGCAGCTCACCATCATCAGGTGTTGTAGGCATTTCTCAGAAAAGGATTTGGCGACTGATCCGTGACACAACATCAGCAATCACTGTGAAGGCAACAGCAGGAACAGACACAGTTCGTTTCAAGTTTCCTTCTGGTGCAGGATACTTGGAATTGAGAGAAGAGGTTAGATGCCGGCTGAAAGTGGAAGGTCATTCCTTTGATCTAAAGTACCTTGATGACGATGAAGAGTGGATGTTACTAGCATGTGAGGCTGATCTACAGGAATGCCTGGAAGTGACTCAAGCATCTCAGAGACATGCCATCAAACTTATGGTCCGTTGCAGTACCAGTGCGAGAAGCTGTCTTGTGGATGAGAAACCCACAAAGATATCATCATCCTAGCAGGTCAGCTTCTGATTGTACCTCTTCTTTGCAAGTTGTAGCAGCATTATATGGTCTATGATTTTTACTTTGGAGGAAATAAAAAATGTTCTCTGCTTAGCAATCGTGCAGAAACAAAGCATGATGATGATGCAGAGGGGCCATTCTTTCCTCACTTGCCAAAGGCATTTTCCAGGGTGGGGTTCTGGCAACCTAGTTAAGTCCAGTTGCGAAGACCAACACCTTCCTTTTGTAACTTTACAAAAAGTAAACAACAATAGTCACATCAGCCATTGAGTAAAGCAGTCTCTGAGTTTCAACAAAGAAATGTCGCAACATAACCGATCCATCCTCATAGAGAATCTTCATCACTCCAATTGGCTGTCAGGTCGCAAGTTACAAACCCATAACCTTCAACGTCCATGTCATTAGCGACCTACTAGTTAGCACAACGTACCACCACCCTGGGCTCTCATTGACCCAATGATTCCATATGTATAATAACCCTCCGCTGCTTGGATCAAGATTTCATAACTGGTCTCTGTGTGGATGGAAAGAGGTCATCTCAATTCTCATCGAAGGATGGGTATGTTGTAACATTCCTGCAAGGATCAACCCTGTGCACTTATTGTTGAATTAATAAGTGTGATGTTAGTGGTCGTTTTATGAGAATCTGGTTTTGAATCGGGTTTTGAAGGGGCTCTTTTGCTTTCTTTTCACTAGCTTGCAATCTGCTATGGAAAAACTGCACAATTGGTTTTGATAGCATTAAACCATGGAAGGAGGTTGAGCATCAGGTGGGTAGATAATTTTAGTCGGTAGATTAAAAAAATTATAAAAACTTCATCCATTTCTTGCACAGGGCTCAACAATCTTCATGAAGCTTGCAAAGAGAGTAGTAGGCAGGCAAGTTTATGTTAATTGCAAGTATGGGAACTAGGGTTGTTTTTGCATGCCCCTCTCTAGTCACAATGCTGTCATCACATGGCTGGGAATTGCTCCAAACACGTGATGTGAAGACTGGTAAATCTTGCACAAATTTTCTCTTTGTCAAGTGTATATGTATTACCCTAGGTACTTACTACCTTGGCAGCTTTGATACTAATTATATTATTTTCAGAAATGTTGGAATTTGCACCCAAAGAAACTTTTTAAAATCAAATATCAAGAATTTGTGAAGGAAAATATTGAATCTTCAAAGGTATTCTAGTTGCCAAAATGATTTTTTTAATTAATTAAATTATCTGACAGACATGTGTCCAAGAAGCTGCTGCCAAGGGACTACAGTACTGTGTGACATGTAACATTGTGATTACTGTAGTTTAACAAAGTAGGTTCAGCACTTTGATGCTGAATATTTAGTGTATTTTTTTCTCCTAAGAATTCTGGTATAACTGTTTAAGAAATTATTTAAAGTGTAGTTTTTTTAATTGTTTTAAGTGCACTTTAATAATTTCTCATTAGTCCTGAATTTTTTTGTTTCTCATAATCATTGAGTGCTGAACTGAAACTTGTTAGGTTTTACGCTTGTGTAGTTGGGATACAGATTTTCACATGAGAAAATTTTCAAAGCATCAAAGCAACATAAATATTTATTCATGCAATCATAAAACCTACTTCTTGAACTAGGATGATTGCATTGTTCATTTGCAACTATCTCTATGGAAGAGATTCCCATCCTTCACCTTAAATCCTCATATGGTCAACTACAAGTCTATAAAATTGAATCAAATTACTTGATACACAATGTTCGACTACATTTGTATGAGATTTTAGCAATTTGGACAAGAGCAAATATTGCCTATTGCGAGTGGAACCACCCTTAGAAGCTTGAATGTTGCATTGCATTGCAAAGTTCAAACATATAACATTCGAGTATGACATGAGTAAAAGGCTCTCTCGTTCCTATGAACTTCAGTTCATATGAATTTCTTGTAAGCTTGTCCAAGAATGTTGCACTAGAGGAAAGTTCTAAATTTCCTAAGTACTTTTTGAGTTGTAGAAAAATGGAATTTGCACATAATTTGAACAACCTCCCAAGAATGTATTATCCAAAGGAGATCTATATGCATAATATCTATAAAATTATTTCATTCTCTTTCACATATTTCTCACAACCATAATATGATGTGAACCCCAAATATTATTTTGTTTCTTTGATTTTCAATACAAGTTTGAACTTAATTCGATTTTTATTTTTATTTTGCAAATGAGTTTGTCTTTTAAGTGCCACCCACTCCAAACAATTGGTTGACTTAACTACTAATGATACAACCATGCAAATTCTCATGAAGATTGAAGGAGGCATTTGGAATTTTATAATTTCATAATTATTTATCGGTTTAAAACAATTACTTTCCTTGAAATACCTCCATGATTGGACCCCTAATGGAACCTACATGAATTACCTCCATAATGGACCCCTAATAGGACCTTGATAAATTAATTTCCAAAAACATATCACTCTATCAATAATTTTTGCTCCATTGGTCCAAAGACTGTGTGCAATTTGCGTCACCAAGGGGTTTCAAGCAATACGAGAAGTGAAGCAAGAGCCCCTTAGTTTGGGAGGATTATGGTGTGGTCACATCCAAACAAACAAGAACCTATGTACATATATAAATGATGGCAATTGTTGATTGGGCCCATTCATGATTGGGGTTACAAAATGAATGTCTAATATCTTTAAGCATTCCAAAGCACAATTTTAAGTTTTTCTTCAACTCACATCATTATAATTGTAGTAAATTGTATGCCAATAGATAAAATGATGTTATGTGATTTTTCAAAAACAGTTTTAATAATTTGGATGTTATATAAATGTCCTTTTGATTTTTTTACAGTAACTACATCGTGTGTATTTATTACATTTTTTAAAATAAAAAATTCATTAAATAATGTAATCGACATCAAATTTTTTAATTGATAAATAATGTTTACATTTACATTTGGCAATGTTCATTAAAAATATTTGCTTATATTATAAACCATATGAGAATTTTGAAAATAACATACATTAAAAGAAAAACATTTATTTTCGATTGGTTTTTATAATTAAATTGTAATCGTAAGCAACATTTGCAACTAAAATCCCCTAAGTCACCTTGGACAAATCGCATGTGATATTAGTTGCAAACGACAAAAGGTACTAGATGAACAAAAAAAATAGCAAATACAAGTTCATCCTTTGATTCCATTGTATATGTTTTTTCACATGTGACTAAAATGCAACTATTTTGGTCACTATTGAAAGCAAATGATGTGTTGCCACATGTCTCAATATTTAATTATTTAATTAATTATTTATTATTATTATTATTATTATTTTAGAAATAATCTGGGACGTTTAATTCACATGCATGAATGATTTATATTATGACATGTGGCATTTAAAAATGAATTTAATATAAAATTCTAATATTAGGTTGGTAGGTACTTAGGTAATTAGGTACACAAGTAAGTGCTTACAAACTTAAGCTAAATACTTATCTACTTACTTAGGTAAAAAGGTGGGTAAGTAAGTCTTACCTTCCTAGGTTAAATACGTAGGTAAGTATTTTGGTAGGTAAGTCAAACTAAGCACCTACTTAAGTAGGTAGATAAGTAAATTGGGGAGGTAGGTAGTTTAAAATTATGCATAATTTTTCTTTTTGTTTTGGATTAAGCCTTTGAAATGGTTCATCCCATGTGCACACATTTTTTAATGTGAAATTAAATGACCACACCCTTTGTTTATATAGTGTTCAAACTAAGAATGGATAACAAACAATATTTGATAAGTTTTAAAATTGCAACTTCTTCGCAAACTAAGTTGAAACTTAAAAACTTTCCTCATGCGTTTTTTCTAGTTTTTAAATTTTTAAACATTCAAGTAAATGGTTCATTAAATAATTAAATAATCATTTAATTAATACTGATTAAATTTAACATACATTTAAAATATAAATTATACACTACAAATATTAGTATTCATTATCAACTATTTAAATAACTAATAACTTCCTAATATTTAACTAACTAGTTATCTAGTTATTCACAACTTGTCAATACATAACTCATAGATCAATAAATAATTTAAATATTTAAAAATATTTCCTTACTTTTAAAAATCCGGTCGAATTATAAATAATATAATTAATGTAAAATTAACTTAAGTATTATACTTAAACATAAGTATTAAAAATATTTATTTTCAAATTAAAAATAATGAACTAATAATTTTTATTTAAAAATAAATCCCTACACAAATTATTTATTTAAAAAGTAACATTAAAATAATTACTGTAATTACTATATAATTACATTTATCATTTATCATTTATCATTTTAATTAATGTGAAATTTTATTTTTTAAAATATTAATTATTCATTTTACATAAGGAATAATATTTAATAAGTAAATTAATTTATTATAAATATTTTAAATTTGCAGTAAAATTATTTTAAAATTTTATGACATAATAACAGTTATATATTTTAAGTATATAATTAAATATTCTAGTATATGGGAATGTAATTTTTACAATTATCAAAATTAAATTAATTCATTTAATTTAAAATGGAAATATTTTAATTTTTTAAATGTTAAAAATTTTAATTATGAATAATTAAGCTGAATTATAAATTATGTGTATATTATAATTAATGTATAAATAGTAATTATTATGATTTTATAATAATTATATATTTATTACAGTAATTTTATTGTTATTAAAATATATTTTATTTATTATAATACTCTATTTTGGAATATGTTTACTTTATTTGAAATTATAAATAATTTAATGTAATGAAATCAATACAATTACAATAATCATCTCAATGACTTTAATTACAATAAAAATACTATCAATATTAAGTTTAATCATAAATCAAATTATTATTATAATTGATGTATATAGACATATGTTGATTGTGATTAAACAGCACTTCGCTTACAACCAATGGGACTTTAAATGGTTACTCTTGGATGTTAAATCCAACACATATATAGATGTAAACCAATTTAATTACAAATTAATCAAAAGCTAATTGTAGGTGACTCATTCAATGTGAACATGATGTCACACTAGTCGTAAAGGGCAAAAATTTTATAGTCGCAATTAAGTGTAAATGTGTTGGTCACATATTGGCCTTTTTCTTCTAGTGATAATTCATTATGTAAGGTTACAATGAAATGGACTTTCTTTTTGGCCATTTGGTTGATTTCTTTTTTAATTCATTGGGCTTGAAATTGGTATCCAAAATGTGGGTTACATGTCAAAAAAATCATGCAAAAGAAATCAATTTGCTTAGTTAAACATTTTTTTCATTTTTTAAAATTGAATTAAAAATTATGAAAAATGATGTATCCATGTGAAAATCATCACTGCCACATGAATTATCTCAATTTAGATATTCAAACTTTCTCATTTAAGTTTGTCCCATATATGTGATCTATGTAAAAACTATTTTAAAAAATGATGGTGTCCTTTTCCTTTTTTTTGAAACCCCAACCAGGAATGAGCTTAATTTTGTGTTCAATTCATTCTCAAAGTTAAAACAATATTGCAAAAATAATCCATGGAAGTGAGGCACAAAACACAATTGATTTGCACACAAGGGATTGAAATATGTTTTAAACTTTCAAAAAACTTTGGCCCTCCACTTGGGAATCAATCCCTTGTTATCTTGATATATTCAATGGTTCATTTGTATTTATGAAATCACAAAAATCTCGACATAATTCCATGCAAGGTCATGGATTTTGTTAACCTATGCTTCTAAAATGACTATCAAAACCCTTTTGTCATTTAAAAACCCCTTTTTTTCAAGTTAGAGACAAAATTTCAAATTATGTGCATTTAATCTTATACCTATCAACATTTTCTAAAAATTTATTTGAAGGGATGGAGCATTTGTCAAATGTATGATTTTCAGTAGAAGGGAAGAATTGTGACATTTGATTTGCAATGGGTAAAGCCCATGCATGGGGGGCATTCCCAAAATCATGTTCAATGACAACTTCCACAAAAACAACCATTGTCCACACCTTCTACCATGCAAATGTTGGGATCAAGAATACCAACAAGGGGTCATCCCAACTGTTGTTTTCCTCACTACCTTACCCTAAGATCAGTTTTGTCATTAAATAATCTTCAAAATAGGGAAATGAAATTTTGTGAGAATATGAAGTTGACATGTTGAAAATCATCATAATTATCAAAGGCTATACTCATAATAATTTCATTACTCATATCACAATATTATAATAGATGTTGGAAGAAATAATAATTTCAAATTAAAAAAATGAATTTATTTTTTGAAAAAAAAAAATTTGTTTTGTTAATGTGGAAACTGACCCTAGGCTATGATACTCCATTGATGCCCTTGGTGGTCTTGCACATCTTTCTCCCAATAAAGGTGGATGGATTTGTAGGAATGCCAAGGTAGTGTTGACACAAAATGTGGAAAGGCAAGATTACTACCTATTATTATTCAATTTAGGAGTTTGTTGATTTGAATAGGTTGTTCCGCCCCACCCCCCCTCCCCCACCTTTTTTTTTAGCAAAATTGGGAATAAAAGTTTTTAACCTAGAAGAATTCATCATAATCCAAAACCTTGAACCTAATTTCCCATAACAAACTCGAAACTTGTTCTTTCCAATAGTGTCTTTTCAATACATGAAGGCAATTATGCATGTTGTCTTATTATAACTTCTACCACTCATTTGTCAAAATACATAATATTGCCTTTGTCTTCACCGATGAAACTATGAATGATCAATGGAAGCATGATAAAACAGACCCAAAAAAAAAAATTGTTCATTTTATCATGTAACGTGCATTTGAAAATAATATAGTAGCATTAAAATGGGAAAAAGTAAAATAGAAAACCTTTCATGCCCTCTATTACACTTATAAAAATCTACTTCCAAGAACAAAGAACAAATAAGTTCTAAAATAAACTAAAAAATTCTAAAAAATCAATGGTAAATTTACACTCAAAGAGCTTTCAACACAAAATACTCAATGAAATGTACATGAAAAATATTTGAAACAAAAGTTCACACTAGACAAAAATTAAATTTCACATCTACTTGTATAATTTTTAAAATTCTTCAAAAGATATTGAAATATGTAAGATTTGAAAATTAATACACAATAATAAATTAAAAAATTATCTTCATGTGTAATAATTTCATGATGGGATTTATAGATATGTTTTACTTAATTTTCAAATCTAGAAAGCCACTTGCTAAAAAAATTATTCATTTTATTGTGCTTTCACCCTTCTAGCGATGATAACCTAATACCAAGACAATTTAATTCAACTTTTCTTTGGTCAACTCAATTTGACATTTGTTTCAAATAGGTTTAAATGTTACCAATGAAATGTTATTGTAAATGTTGGTGTCCAAGTGAATATTTTTAAGCATGGAAATTATAAGGCTTTACAAAATATTTGGTAGACAATTTCAATTTTCAATTTTTTTTGTTTGGGCTTTGTTAAGGTGTTTTCCATTATTAAAAGGTTCTACAAATGGACATGGTGGTGTTGTTTTTCAAGAATTTGGGCAAGGGATTAAGACTAGACTGCAAAATCTATATTATTGTGTATTTTTTCATGTTAGGTGTCTTGAGGTTTAGTGGAAGTCAAACATTGGGTAAAAGAATGGATGAAGTTTTCAAATATCACTTATGTGATGAATTCACAACCTTCATATACAAAGTTTGAACAAGTATCTCAAATTGACCCCATATTCAAATCATGTTTTGCTATTTTTTTGTTGACACAGCTTCATGTGAGGAAAGTCACCCAAGTTAAGACAAAAACATAGGCAATGGGAAGAAAATAAGTTAACCATATCCAATTAATAGGTCAAAGTTGGTCAAGGGTGGTATATTAGCTTTTCCACATATAATGGCTCATCCATAATGGTCCACCCATCATTCATCTCAAAGACATTTCTAGCCCCCTCCCCCCCACATGACCAAGTGAAAAATTAAATAAAAAAAAACAAGGAAGTTTTATTTACAATCCACCTATTCCCCCATTTTATGCCACAAGTAAAACAAAAAAAATTGAACCCTTAAGGTGTGTCCTCATAGTTCCATATTAAATGAAAAGCTACATCAAAAGATTTAGAGTGATTTTTTCAAATTAGTTGAAGTAACTACAACTTATTTAATTGGTGCACCTTGCATCATGCGTTTGAAAGAGTTGTTCAGAATTCATATATTCTACTTTACAAGCAACATGGAAACTAAAATATTCCAAAACATGTTATGACTTGATCATGCATTGCAATGATTAACAAATACAATTAATTAGAACATTGCAAATTTCGAAAGAAGTTTGTGATAACTTGAACACCACATATGAACAATTTACCATATGGTAGCACAAACATTAATTCATCAAGGATAATGTCAATTACCCTCTCCATGATATTTCCATCTATATGTGATTTTTTCAAAGAATGGGAACACACTTTAAATGAGATAACCCTTGTTGGTCTTACTTTTTATTGAATCCCAAAATTGTATGTTTTTGTTATAGTATTTCCAACTTCATGGCACCCATTCATCATAACATAAGGAACACCATCAAACCAAACACTAACAAAGCTTGACTAACAAAATACTACAAGAGACTAGCATGCATCAATTTGATCAACCTACTTCATCTATAAGTAAATCATCCTCTCTCTTCACAAATAATCAAAATAAAATTTCTAGGAAAAAAATCAAAAGATTTTTGAAATTTTCATCCTTATTCTTACCAATTTTGCAAATTCTACAAGTTTTTCAAAATCACATCCAAACAATAGAAATAAAACTTTTCATTATGATCCTCACAAAAGAGGTCATATTGCCCCAAATGATATAACATGGGCAAGATATTTAGTTCTAATAAGTTGTTTTAAGGATATTAACCATGTTGAAAAGGGCTGCGTAGTTTATATGGTTTTCATGCCTACTTTTTGAATTGAAAAGGATTGGGAAAGGAGGTTTTTGAAAGAAAGGAACATAAGGCATTCAAAATTTGGCAAGATTTGAATAGTTGTGTTTAACAACATTATAACATAGTCTAACATGCACATCCAATGAACTACCTTCACATGCACACACAATGAATATTAATAAATCAACTCTACCAAACTTATCCTCAGACAAGCACATATAATTAAATCTTCACATTATTATGTCATAAGAAAATTAGAATTAAGGTGTGAAAAAATCACATGTTGTAATGTATTATTCGTAAATTAGTTTTTCAACATGATGTTCATAATGTGATTCCTCGCACATGTACAACTTGATCAACTTGAAAGTTTTAAAAATAAAATAAAATAATGTTGTGACCATAAGTATGTCTATCCTTGGGTGGACCACTAAAAACCAACTCAAGGAATGGAAAAAGTAATAAAACTAGCCATATTCCTAGCCATATACCTAGCCTATTTTCTTTTAAACATATTTTTTTTAAAAATTATTATTAAATGCATGTCAAAATAGATGGCCTTCAATGTTCATTGGAATTTTTTAAATGGGAATTATTACCAAAAAAATTCCTAATTGCAATGGCCTTTTTTAGACCCACATTTCTAAGCTTTGAAAATTCATTAAAAATTACATTTAATTTATTTATTAATTAAAATATAACACCTTCTAAGGTACATTTGAAAATTGTATCCTTTAAAAACAAAAAGTAAAAGCATGTTTCAAACTTCTATTCTTGACAAAAAAAAAGCTCAAAGAATGTAAAAATTATTACATTCCTAAAACTTTTTCTAAATGCAATGATTAGGAACATCAAAATAAAATTCAATATTTATA
>Ga0209611_10007766_pt1 | contig 17081 bp, 10 predicted proteins | sample S1TSphgellanicum_3_FD_187693 | JGI IMG/M metagenome (GOLD analysis project Ga0209611, IMG submission 187693) | Host-associated microbial communities from peat moss isolated from Minnesota, USA - S1T2_Fc - Sphagnum magellanicum MG (SPAdes) (version 2) | ecosystem: Host-associated > Plants > Peat...
ACCCCCAAGCTTTCAGTAGCTTGAGCGTAAGCTATCTCCTCTTCATCTCCCTCTATCCATTCGTGGCTAGCTTGTTGGATGTAGGAAATGGTGTGTGCTTCCTTGAGCATACAATGGTGAACCTTAGGACTATGGTTCCCATGTAAATCAAGGGGTATGTATCCCAAGTGGTGGCCATCAGTTTTCCAATCCACTCGGTAGTACACATGTTTAAACCAGTTGTCAATTGTGAAACTTGGTGGAAATAGCGCCTTTTGCCTAATGAGCACATCATAATTGGTGGCATTGGTGACTAAACATCTGACTTGTAAGCAAAGCTCCTGATCTGTACCTTCATTGAACTTAAGTGTAATCAAATCTGAGCTTTCCCCAAGTACCTCCTCTACGTTCCCATTAGTGGTGCGAATTTGCCACATAGATTTTCGTAGTTTGGAGTCAAGCATGCCCATCTTCTTGGCGAATTTAACTCCAAGAATCACTAGTTGGGCACCTGTGTCAAGAAGTACTACTCTGGGTTTATGTCCTCCCACTTGGATTGTTGACCCAGTATTGTCGACAATGGCAACTCTAGTGGCAATGGAAGTTCTCTCACTAAACACCACCTTCGGAAACGAATGAGAGACTTTGTGGAGAAAATGGCCATCCACAACACCTTTGCTAAGTAACAAATCCACAAGTCAGGTGTTCTGAACTCCCTTTTAATATGTGAATGTAGAATCAGAGGTAGGAAAGCCTACTAGTTTAGCCATGCTAGAACTAGTGACCAGATTACGAACGCCATCTGCAACACGTGAACCAATCGAATGTCTCTCCAAGGTGTTGGATGGGACCTCTGTAACATGTGGATCAAGGATTGGTAGAGGACCTGATGTAATGTTCAAGGTATCCTCTAAAATTGCAATTATGTCCTTGGTGTTAATTAGCTTCAAATCTTGAAAACTAAACAATGGTGTACTCACAAGCTTTTGCGCCACTTCATGCATTTGAAGTTGGCATTCCATAAGCTGATTAGTGGAAAATTGTGTGTTTTCCTGATGTACATGTACTCCTGGGACATGAGAATTTGATGCCCTAACAGCTTGTGGTGTAGTAGTCTCCTCCCCCCTCGCCAACAAGGTGCATTCTTCTTCCATGTTAAGAGGACGAAAAGATTGTGGCATGACTGCTTGAGCTCCTTTAGCCCTGGTAATAGGACTTGAACCAGATGCGAGTCCATCACTCTGAATTACCTGCCTAGTGGCAGAAACTCTGGGTGCCACACTAGCTTCTTGTGCCGCGACATAGGAAGGGCAAAAAGAAGTAGCCAATTCTAGTGTAAGACTAGAATTGCGTGGAGTGGAAAGAACATACTCCCCAACCATGGCATCGTGTGGAAGGCCATAGAACGACCTAGGAGGTCCCTCTCGTGATCCTGAACCTTGTACAGGTTGGGCATGACTAACTGGTTGGGAGGACTTGCCTTTTAGATTAACAAGTTGAGCCCTCAATGATTCGAATTCATTTTGTAAAATCTGAACTTGAATTGCATGGGCTTGAAGCACCTCCCTCTTGTCAACATTGTGCTCCTTCTTCTTAACATTCTTGTTGGAATTACCCTTGGTGAGCAAAGCCTGAGTGGAAGGCTGAGGTGCCTTGGCTTTTGGTTAAAGGACAGCGGAAGATGTTGGCAGATTTTGCCGTTGTAATCGGAGTTGCTTCCGCTCTGGAAACTTGGCAAAACAGACAGATTCCTGATGTCCCTCTTTCCCACAATAATCACAAAAGAGATCCTCGGAAGGGATGTTACACTCACTAGTTTTGTGGGCAGGATTGCCGCAGTAGTTACAAGAAGGTAGGATGGGTGTAGCCGAGTGCACTGTTTTAGTCCTTGAAGAAGAATGTGATGATCTAGTTGGCAGAGCTGGTGTAGGTTGAGGCCTTGAATGTGATGGAGGCCTCATAGTACTGGCCTCATAGTGTGCATGAGCCAGTTCCAACTTTTCGAAAATGTTGTACACATCCAGCAAAGTGTACAAGTCTCCAAATTCTGTAAAAACCCGTTTCAAAACTTGCGCGTGGAGCGTTGAAGTACCTTCCAACCAATGAAAATACCTGTGGGCAACTTCCAAGTTGGTGATGCTCTGGGTATCCTCTTTGAGTTTGAGAAGCCTCATGTAGAGCATCTTAAGGGTTTCATCCTTCTGTCGAGAGAAGGTGGCGAGCTGCAGAATTTTTTCAGAACTTTTGACTGGAAATTCCAACTCAAAAATTCAAAAGAATTCCCCCATTGGATCAACAAAAGCTAGCGCATCAGTTGTGGGAGGAATGTTTGTAATAGCAGCAATGAGTTGTTGAGGAAAAAGGTTTACTGAAGTAGGTACTGGGTCTGGATTATTCGGCACAGTCCCATGATGTGCAATTGCAGTTTGCAATGCAGCTTGAAAGGCGGTGGCAATGGCTATGGCGTATGCTGGATTAGGAATCTGGGTGACACCCAAAATCCTTACAGAATGTTGCTCGTAGACATCCAACGCCTCATAGTGCACATAACGAGCCAATTGTTTGAATGCAAACGCCTCCGTGTAATTAACGCCATACTTGAGCTCCAATTCACAAACCACAATTGAGAAGGTTGCCTTGAACTCCCTCAAAGAAATAGTACCTGGCCTTCCGTTGAATTTTTTAATTCTTTCAGAGGAACTGTTCACCTCCATGGTGTATATGGGTGCTGAAGTCACAGCTTGCAATGGAGTATACGGTGATGGTGCGAAAGTAGGCATAGCAATAGGCGTAGTCCACTGATGAGCCCTTCGAAATGGACTCTAATGTATCGTTAATGTAGTGTAACCTGAGCTTTAATTCCTGGTAGGAGTTGTACTAGACGACGATGGTGCTGTAGACACTTGATGGTATCGTCGTGATGTTCGTGAGCTTAAAGAAATCGGCTCAAAAGATTGTGTGTTACTTCGTAGCTAATACCTGGGCTCTGGCCGAACGGTAGTGCTCTCATCATCCGAGGACATGGTGTTGTCCCATGCCCTAAAATGTTATGATAGTACACAGCACTAACTATAAAATTCTAACACAACGTATAATTTGAAGAATACAGTGCATTGTTCTAAAAGCAGGATGACAAAAATAGCACGTAGGACGTCAGGACACAAGGCGTAGGACATTAGGACGCAGGACGGAAGTCCGACGGACGGTCGATCGTTGCAACGACGATGGCGGCGTTGCCACTCGCAACACTGCAACGTAACGATGGCCTTGTTACTGCAACGTAACGTTGGCGTTGCAGCGCTGCGCAACGATGGTGGAACTGGCTGCGCGGCGCTGGTGGAGCTAGCTGCGCGACGCTGGTAGAGCTTGTTGCGTGGCGTTAATGGAGCTGGTTGCAGCGTTGCTGCAACTTATTGCTCCAGTTTGCAATGTAGCGACATTACAGCACTGCTGCAACTCGCAACACAATGACGCTACGACAGCTTGCAACGCTGGGGAGCTTGCAAAGTTGGGGCAGCTTGCAATGCTAGGGAGCTTGCAAAGCTGGGGCAGCTTGCAACGTTGGGGAGCTTGCAACGCTGGGGAGCTTGCAAAGCTGGGGCAGCTTGCAACGTTGCGTCAGTTTGCAACGCTGCAACGCTGTGTGCAACTTGCAATACAATGACACTGCGACGCTGTTGCAGCTCACAACGCGACGCTACAGCACGACGCTACGCGATGTACGCTATAGATCGCGTCACGGGAATGCGACAGCGATGGCAGGCGGTGCTTGGCTGCTCTGCAACGATGGCAGTCGCCGCCGCCACCTTAAATTTTTTTTTTAATTTTTAATTTTACTTCTTAGCCGCCATAGGAAAGAGAAAGAAAAAAAATGGGAGGGGAAGCTTTGAAACCTGTTCAAAGATCTCAACTTGGCTGGTTGGCATGAATGTAACACACAAGTTCCTTCTAGTATCAACACGAACTCCCTCCAAAAACACCAGTAACAACACTAGTAGCGCGCTCCTTCCAATAGCAACAACACGAGGAGTAACAAATCAAGAATTTCAAAAGCATAAGAAACCTATTACTTTCAACATGAAGCAACAAGGAATGGAGTTATTCTAGAATTAAAATGCAAAGCAAGAAAGAAATGAAGTGTATATAGACGGTGGCCGTGCAATGGCCGCCATGAGCATCTAGAAATCCTAGCTTATGATGGAGGAAACTCCTTACAAAGGAATTCTAGAAAAACTAAAAGGAGAAAGAAAGGGTCAGGCCTTTTATATTGTGCCAACATTGAAACCTTAAGTACCTAATAACGTATAGTCACTTAAAATCGCACATCAACCCTAAAACCGCACATGGGCATGCCCGTAACTGGCCATCATGTATGAGGCCATGTACGGGCATGACATCTTAACTAGTGCCAAGTTAGAGAACCTCCGGTTCTATGGTTTACCATGGGATCAAAGAATTGTTGGTTCCTGTTGTTTCGAAACTGCTCAAAGAGAGCTTTCATGAAAGAACTGGTGAAGCACTAACAGTTGTAAAGGCAGTTAATTGATTATTTTTTCAAGTTTTGTGAAAACCATGGTCATCTGTTTTGAACTTGGTTCATTGATTTTTTTAGAACCTTGGATATGAATCTTAAGAACCATGGGTCTGGCGAGTCTGTTCTTGTTACTTTCCGAGGTGAAGGGGCATGTAATTTGTTCATAAGCATTGGTTTCAGTTTGTTAGAAATATTTCAGAATTAGAGAACTGCCTGATTCCATCCTTTTAACTCCCATCTCATGGGGGGGATGAAGCAATAACAAGTCATCAGCCTCTTACCCATCATAAAGCTCAAGGCAGAAGTTATCATAAACTCAAATAAGAACATGCAAATATTACAAGGCATAGGAAGTAGAGGGTTCTTATATCAACTCCTTAAAAGTGCATTCACACCTAATGTTAACTCAGTGTTAAGTGAAAATCTAGGTGGCATCTTAGGTGGTACCCAATGTTAAATGGGTGATTGTTTAATATTAAGATTAATATTAAGTAAATGTTAACTTAACATAAAATTTTCATCGTCAAAAGGTTTAGCTTCTAAATGATTAGCTTAGTGTTAGGGAACTTAACACTGAGTGTGAATGCACCTTTAAGTTGGCATAATTTCCCTCTCCCTTTTGAGGAGTAGGTGTAAGATCGGCACTCTTTTTTAGGATGGACATTCCTGGATACAAGGTGATGTCCAAATACACTCAGATCTTTCTGGGATTGCTTTACACATAAAATAGCCATTCATCCAGATCTTTACATCAAGTTCTTCATACATTCTGTTGAGAAGACCTAGGCTGAGTTAATCCTCATAAGGCTAGATTTACCAAGTTAATCCTGATTAAGTTAGTGTTGCACAGTTAATCCTGATATAAAGATAGTTTTGCACAGTTAATCCTAATTGATGTAGTTTTGCAAAGTTATGAAAAGCTAGCAAATTTCAGAGTTTGCAATGTTGTTATTAACTTGGGATCTCCATCAAAACATGGCATCCATGATTATAAGCATGGTATAAGCAATGAGTCTTATTTGACTATGGAGTCATGAAACCTTATTCCTCACTTATGCCATGTTCTGATGTAGATATCTTTAATTTCATATAGACATGGATTTGCTACTTGGTGAAACATTGTTTAGAGATATATTAATAACTTTTAGCCTATTTGTGATACATTTGAATTTGATGATGGGCATCAGATATATACATAGTCGGTTATAATTTCCTGCCCAACTCAGAGGTTCACCATCATCTAATGGTTTTACATGATAGGTACTTGTTGTAGTACATGGGGGCATTGGCCATATTAGACAATGAACTTGTCTAGTATTCTTAACTAGATTGCTATAACTTTAAACCTGATAAATGATGTTGATTATGCACCTGTGCCAGGCCCTCCTTCCCAGAATGGCCCTGTTCTTGGTCCTTACTCCTTACCCTAATTTCAATCAAGGAAATTTGTGTGGCATGTGGATGTGAGTCCTACATATGTACAAGTGTTGGCTGGATCTCACTTCTTTTGAAATACCAGTGGGGAGCACTATGTCCATTGTCAAATGGTCTGTGCACATCAAGGTCCCAAATAACCAGATTTTCACTTATGTTTTAAGACCTACTAAGTATCAATTTGTATGTTGGAGCATATTATCTGGTCACTAATTCAACTGTTTAGAATTGCAAAAACCATCTCCTTGCACAACTTGCTATATGTTACCAGTGATGGGTTTAGGTCCAAGGCTTCTTGATTTCTCTTCTTAGGCGCTCCCCATTGTGGGTTCTGTGCTTTTGGGTGTGATCTTTTGTTTGAACTTCAGTCCTTTCTTTTTTTTCTTCTCTTGTTCCCTTGCCAAGTGTTTTTCCTTTATTTATTTATTTATTTAGGATATGCAAAAACCATTACATTGAGCATGACAGTTGTGTTTGTACCCACCTAGAGAACCACCTGGTATATCGACAAGGTATAGAGTTTGAAACCAACAAATGTGGATTCTTCCTAGAGAGATGGACTTAAAATCATATCATCATCATCAGAAGAATTAGGCGCTGGATTAGAAAGCTGGAATTCAAGCGTATAATTGAGAGTCTTGGCCATCTGAAAACTTAGGGTTCAAGGGAGAAATAACCTGTTGGGATGAATCGTGAAGGAAGAGTGAGGATACAGGATACATGAAGGGTTTACATCATTATCAAAATTGTACGAGGCTTAGAGGGTTCTAAGTTCTGACCATTGTTGGGCAGTTCTTTGATTCTGGACCAAACCCTCATTGGAGGTCAGACTGGGTATACAGATATATAACCGGTAGAGGTCAAATTTGAAGGACATGGCTTGGACCCAGCAAAATAAAAAGCAAAAGAACTGGTAAAGAACCAGTGGTTCTTTCATGAAACCCAGTGATTCTTTGAGGTCTTTGACATACTTAGAACCAGCTGGTTCTTTGATTCTGAATTTTTTTCAAATACTCAGAATTGACGGTTCTTTGAAAAAATCAAAGAACTATTCAACACTCGTTCTAACTTCTAGCTTCTCATTGTGTCTCTTACAGAATTGACATACTAGGTGATAAGGGTCTTTGTCAAGTTTTACATTCATCTTCAATCCACTTGGTCTGTTTACTCAGAACTTGGCCTAGACCCTACTTGACGAATGGGTCAATTATCAAGATCTGGTTCAACATTGGTCTGTAGCAGTGTTGGTCTGGTATATTGTCGTAGGGTCATTGACTGGTATCAATTACCAGACTTATGCCCATACCAGTTTGGTGGATAAGTACCTGAGGTAATACTAGCCTTTTACTTCCAATATACCAGCTCAAAAGCATAAGTAAGATGCAACGAGGTGTTGTTCTTCTCCCAAAGTATTGGGATTACTGTTAGGTTCTTTAAAAACTGTGCTTTCTGGGTCTCCACTCATTTGATGGTTGTTCCTCATAAATTCTATGGTTGTTAGGGGTTTGATCATGGATGCCAAACTGGTTTAAAGGTATTGAATCAGTACTTATACTGTAGGAACTGTTCAAGACAATTGATAATTGTGTTGGTACTTTCCTAAAGTTTGATCTGGTGCTTGCCTTCATTTTATTGTTTTTATCTTACGGTCACGCACTCCTGCAAGGAATTCCCTCCTTTGGGGATGAAGGTTTGCAATACTTGTACTTGTGCTAATGACAATAAGGGTATGGAATTCAAGATGCACATTTGTGTTGGAACTTTGCATTGTGTTTTCAATTTTCATCACCTTACATGTTATGGTTGTATGATTTTTACAGTGTTGTGCTTGCCATGTCCATTTCTACTCATAGATGAGCCATTATGAGTGTTGCTTATGCTCTAGCTGCCAGTATATTAAACCCTAAACATCCCAGAAATTACTCATCCAATGGAAATTATGGGTGTATGAGTTGCTAATGATGTTCTTGTTTGGATACATTCAAGTTTTTGTTGGTGGAAAACTTGTGAGTGGCCTTTGCTTGTACTTAGAAGGAAGTAAATGCAATAGATTAAAAATCCATTTGCAACATCTCTCAGCACTCCCACAAGTTTTGAGAATTTGCATGCTTATTTGTGCACAAGCTTATATTTAGAACAAAGATGCAATGATTTAGCCTCAAATGTGTGTTGTTAGTTGAGTGTCCAATCATCAATCATAAAAGTACACCTCCTTGACTACTAATGAGTTGGACCTTTGAATTATTACAAAGTTTAGAACATGCAAACCTTGACATAATTTGACCATGATGTGTGGCAAAATCTAACAGACGTGTGATTCTGTCAAACAGCTACAACAAGCAAAAAGCCTAAGGGCTCCTAGAGTCCTCAAGGAGTGTTACATCTAGAAAAGTAATGACTAACAACAACAACACAAAATTAATGTTGTTTCTTGCATGAACTTGTTGAAGAATGTTGAATCACAAATGTTGTTGCAAATTCATTTTCTATTCATTTACAATTTTGGCAACACATTAATGTGATTCATTCTTGAAATTATATTGAAATTATTGTATGTTTTGAGTTACTATTACATCCAATTTGGTGGTTTATAAAAAGGAAAAAAATATGGTGGATAGAAGAAAAGTGTTTCAAAGTTTTAATACCAATAACTTGTATCCATTTTTTTTAATATACAAAGGTATGAAGGTCATTCTTATAGAAATTTTATATCCTAAATTTGGGCTAATAAATGGGACAATGGCCATAGTTCATAAAATTGTGATAGATGATTCTATAACAAAAAAATATATTCAACTTTCATAGACCCTCCTTTTTACGTAGTTGTAAATTTCAACACATTCATTAGAAATTATTATTTATATTAAACATGATCAAATTCCATCACATCCAACTTTCTATTTTACATATTACAATGAATAAGGTCAAACTTTTAACAAGTTTCTTGTTGATTTACATAAACACTAGACCACATGGCATTTATAATGCACAACATATGTGTGATTCTTTCTTGTTTAGTCAATTGAAGGGTTTGTAATCTTATAAGACATTCAAATTGAAGATATTCAAAACACATCCCCAAACATGAAAAAAAGTAATTTTCACATGAATAGAAGGGCAAAAAACAATGATTGTTCAACATTTACACAACTAGAAAATGAAAATTATTATTATTGGCATGGTGAAAGGACACTTATGAACAATACAATGTGGTTAAGGTCACAACACATTGATGTTATAATGAAAGTACTATAGAAAACAATGCTACAACATAAAGGATATGAGTTTCATGAGTATTCAATATATTATGAAAATAAAAGGTTTAAAAACAAATGTTTCCAATATTTCCATGAGAATATGAATGATTGGATTTTAGGGTTTAGGGTGATCCAAAGACATTGGATTTTATGAATTTAAAGTATCATGTATTTTGTATGATTAAAAACCTTTCATGATAAAGTGTTTTATGAAGATTCAAAATTGAAGATAAGTGAAAGGATGAATATTAATCATTTGAAATAACTTATGCATAATTTATGTGATGTAACAACTTGATCAATTAGTCATGTGGCTTATTTGTTATCACTTATGATGTTGACATGGCATTTTAATATAAATGTAGAAAAATTAAAATTTTTGGTTTCTAAAATGAAACAACATTTGAGACATTTTTCAATGTAAATTTTATAATTCCTTTCCAAAATATTATATCTTGAAAATATGCTCCCTAAAATGATTCATTGAAAATGTCCTTGTCATAAAAAGGTTAGACTTTGGCTTCCATAATTTAGTTTTCTATTGGAATTTTCCATTTAAGTTACTTTGTCAACAGTATTTTGGTAGGCTTTATCATGATATTACGTGTTATTTATTATTGTTCAATAAACCTTCATAATGTTATATTCAAATAGTCTAACTTGTGGAAGCTTTGTTGCATTTTTAAGTTTCAAAAGCATTGACACTATGGATTTTGTGTCCTAGCTAAGGAACCCAATACAAAAGAGGCTTGTGCAAGAGAAAATTGGTGTTAAACTTGATAATCATGATGTAAACAAAGTGCCACCTTGGGTTTTCCTTAGGTTTTTCTTACATTTATTTTTTGCAACCAACCATTGATTATGTGTTTGTATGGTCGCATTAACATGTACTATTAATAGTCATAACCACTTCATAATTTTGTGTATTTCAAATTGTAAAAAAAAACTACAAATGGATTTTTTTTTCTAATGTTATTTTCAATAACATACATATCCAAAAACACTATAATCAATGTAGTGAATAAAAAATACAAAAAATCAATTTTTGTGTTATGTAACCAATGTTTTAAAGTGATAATAAACATTAAAAATGCAAAAAAAACAGTTCTTTTTAAAATTACAAAGTTCTGGAAAAAAATTAATATATATCTTACCATAATAATATTTTAAAATTTTGAGGATTTTTAATTTTTGAAAGTGTTGTATTTCAAGAATATTCTTGAAAAAAAATTCAAAAAACACAAGTCTAAGGGGGTGGTTGTGGCTCTTATTAAAGTGGTTAGATCTTTTTAACACATTTTAAATTTGTAACTAATGTTTTTCATACTTATAAAACATTACGAAACAATGTCAACAATAATCTAAATGATGTTTAAACATTATTTAAAGAGTTTTGTTCAACACACAATTCACTATGAAAAAATGGGGTGATTTGCAATTCACCTTGCAACTAAGTTTTTGAGTTACAACGATTATTTGCAACTCATTGCAACTTAGTGTATTTATATGAACATGAGTTATTAAACAATCACATAAATTGTAACAAATCCAATTCATTGTATGTGAAACCGTATACATATGTAATTCATGTAACTTAAGTTACAACTATGTAAAAACAACTATTGTGCAATTCTAATGCAACTAATTTGCAACTACAATGGTAATGTCATGTTAAAATACATTTTGTCATCCATCAAAATCTAACATGTGGCACTATTGAGATTTTTGGGTGAAATTATATATTTTTAAAAATATTGATCTTCACCATCCATTATGATTATTCATTTTATATGGTTTTAGATTCTGACATGTGGTGAAATTGAAAGTTGCCATGTGACATGTTAATTGAATTTTGGAAAAAATATGTATATAAGTATTTAAGTAGGTTGATAAATTTACATAGTTAAATAGGCAAAAAGGTCCTACCTACCTAGGTACATAAGTAAAATTAGGTAGGTAAATAAAACAAAATAACTAATACATATTTACATACCAACATAGGAAGGTGTAGAATGCATGCGTTTTGCTACATAATACATACCTACCTACTTACCTACATTACATACCTATTTATTTAGCTAGGTAGGCAAGTAGGTATGAAGGTAGAAAGGTAGATAAATTAAAAAATAATCATATAAATTTTTAGTTAATTTTTTTAAAAAAAGGTTAATATTTTAGTTTGCACATTAGTTGCAAATTGGGTTGCAACTAAAAAGTAATTCTTCCATATTTTTTCAATTTTTTCTTTTGTAGATTGTATATCTTAATATGTAATCATGTGATAATCATACATGTGAATGAATTATCTAAAATTAATTATCTAAAATATTGTTTTGAATTAGTCTTTTCAATGAATTAGTCTAATTCAAATAAATAAATAGTTAGTTATTAGAAAATTAATAATCTGAATTCAAATAAAATTCAGATAATTAATCATTTTATTTATTTATTTATTTATGTATTATAATTAACTATTTGAATTAATTATTTGAACTGGCTATGTGAATTGTTTATTTTAATTTTAAAATTAGTTATTTAAGGAATTTAAATAATTAATTTCAGATATTTAATTCAGATAATTAGTAATTTATGATTTGAATTTAAATTTTTTTAATAATTATCTAAATTAACTGAAAAAAATTTATCTAACTTATATTAATTAATTCATATTAATAGTTAGTTATATAACGTAATTCATTCATTCATAATAATTAATTAAATTACATATTAATTAATAATTAATAGTGAATAAATAATTCATTATTAATGATTAAATATGAATTTATTTAGTTATGAATTTATTAAGAGTTGAACAACAATCACAAAATAGTGGGAAAACCATACTTCTACAATGCCAACATAATGGCACAACTAATTGTACCAATGGAAATCATAATTGATAATTAATTGTAAATGTCATATTTAATGGTTGGAAAAAATGTGTACACATGGCATGATTGTATGTGTCAATGTTATACATTAATTATAACATAATTGTTAATTGGGTGCCACATTTACATTAGTTGTAGTGTAATTGTCACAAACAACTAAAATGCAACTTGTTAAAAAGTCAAACATGATTGACTACGTCCACATGTACAAACATACATTACATTGTATAGGTGTCCCATTTGCAACTACATTACAACTCCTTGATTTTCTAACATGGCATTTTAAAATTATTAATTGTCCATATTTTCGTGCTTTAATTGTAATATAGTTGTATATTAATTGTTTTGGAATTTTAATTGCAAAGTAATGTGATTTCAATGGACAAGATTTCTCATAATGATTGAAACTATTCACAAATTGCTCAAATGTTATTAATAATTTCTATTATTTTGTTTATTGAACAAATATATAATAATATATGTCTATTATTTCCAATATAAAAACTTAATTATTTATACATTATATTTTGTAACATGACATAAATGACATGTAATGTGAAATCAATATCACTTTTAACAATACTATTAACATGCAATGTAACCATTAATGCATGTTAAAAAATTCATTCAATAATCAATAACTTCCACATTGTAGCTCCAAATAGTTTCAAACCAAGTTGGTGCACCCCTATTCATCAAGAGTTTTCCAAAGAAACCAAGAGCACAACATGAAACGTCATGGTTCAAGAGACTTTGGCATGACAAAACAAAACAAACTACATTATTTCATAGAGAAATAGGTAATCAACTCATTCCATACTCAATCAAAATTGAATAAAATTGAACCTTAAAATTGTATTAGAATTTGGGGTTGTTCTTGGTGTTATTGGGAAGCCCTTAGCAAGTCCGATTTAGTTGAGTTTATTTCACAATTTTCAAAGCTCACGTGTGGAAATATATATATTTTTAGTGGATTTTGTTGCAAGAAATTCAAACAAATTGCAAAAATTGGGTTGAAAGGAAAAATTAATCAAGCCCTCAATATGTTCACATTGCTAAATTTAGAAATTTTCAATTTTTGAAATGTGAAAAATAAATAATGTACTCACATTTGGGTCAATGGCACATGTCACATGTCACACTAGTTTTAATGATTTGAAGTTGTCTAGGTTCATCAAAAGATTATTGAATTATTGTTTTTAGCATAAAGAGTTAATCAAATATATTTATTTTTGGGACATAATGTTTATTTTAAGTTGAAAAAATAGAATTATAATCTTTAGTGTTTTATAACCCATTTTCAAATATATATTGTGTATTGCATTATTGGCTTCAATGGTACTATTAAAAACAATTGTGACAAATAAATGGATTATTTTATATTATTATTTTGATAACTTTTTTTTGTTTTGAAAAGGTGGGGAAAATTTAATCACTATGAGTAATTAACTTATCATGGATAATACCAAGTATGGTATAATAGATAATAAAAGTTGAACACATGGTAAAAACATGTTGGAATTTTTTTGGCAAGCAATTTTATTTGATTTTAAAATTATAAAAAATATTTCTCTTTTCGTTTTGTTCTTGTCTCAGTCTCCCCATCATGCACATAAACTTCCTAATCATAATATATTATTTCACATTTATTAACATAATTAATTTTTAGTTTTGGCCATGGTTCATGGTGGGTAAAATATTTTAAAATGTCTTACTAACAAAGTTGAAAATGTATTGTTATTACATTTCATATTTTATGAATTGTCATCAAATAAGGTTTATCCATGGATTTATTTGTCTAATATAGTTAAATTTCTATCTAAATTTAAACCTAAGGCATGAAACTAAACCTATGAGTTATATTTTGTATACAAATAATTATCATCTTGTTGAAACTTGTGATGGGTGATCACATCTATTGTATATATTTGAATTAAGTGGTTGATTTATTAACAAAAAAATTCAACATTGTAGTAATTTTAGGATAAAATTCATTATATATATATATATATATATATATATATATATATATATATATATATATATATATAATTTTTTAGATTGATGCAAATAAAATCAATACAATTTATTTGTTAACTTTTATAAAATAATAAAAACAACATGTCATTTGAATGAATGTTACTTTTCATGGCAATATTGTCACTTTTAATATGTAACATAATAAAATCTTAATGTAAAAAATATTTATTCAAATATTGATAAATATCAATTAATATTTCCTAATTTATATAAATGCAAATACAACCAATAGAAAAATAATCTTCATTTCATTCCCATTAACAAATGTTGTTTGTAGGTTAAGACCGGTGCTATGCATGGAAATGGTTTAAGACTTACTTTTCATATAAGTGTAAAATTGTGTAAATGCCAACCAAATGACATGCCATCCAAATGGCACATTGTCAAAAAGAAATCATTTTTGTGTTTTGGGACACATCACAACTAATTAAATTAATTAATATGAGTCACAATAAGTAAAATGAATATTTAAGTTCTTATAAAAGCTACAATAAGTAGTACTCAATAATAAAATTATTATTGATTATTATTCATCAAAATAATATTAATATTTAATAAATGTTTTATTTAAACAATGAGGTGGGGCAAAATGTGTAATCAAGATATTTCTTGGAATAACACCACATGTAGTTCCATATTGGTAGAAAATGTTTAATGTTTGTGGAGTATCAAAATATCATGATTTTTTGTGAGGGATTAATCAAAATGGCCCATTATAATTTTTTTTAAAAAAATTACTTTGGGATGCACCCACAACTAATTAATTTCAATTTGGAAGAAGGTTTGGTCATTCAAGGTATGTAATATATACATTTATATTTACACGATGCAAGTAAGTGTAAAAAGTTTAGAATTATAGATTCATTACACTTTAGTGATTTCATTATAATTAATGTTATTTCACTATAATATTATTATGTAAACATTATGTTTGATTACTAATTGACATAATTCATTATTATAATTTACTACGGTAAAAAAATTTAATTAATTTTTAAAAATATCTTATGTTACTTTATGATATACCTTATTTTATTTTAGGTTTATTTTAGTTATTTTAATTTATACCCTAAGTTGTTATAATTTATTATAAGTTATTATGAATTATTATACTTTAAACTATTATATTTTATTCTACATTTAGGTATTTTAGCTAGTTTAATATAGGTTTTCTTACTTTAAATTATTTTAAATTAAATTATTCAACTAACGTTAAGTTATACCTTTTTATTTTATTTCAAGTTAATATATGTCATTTCAAAATAGAATATACACCAATAGCCTATGGTAATATAGCCTAGAATAACCAATGATAACACAAGGTGAAATAATTTAAAATAGTCAAAAGTAACATAAAATAGCGAAAAGTAATTTAAAATAACCAAAAGCAACTTAGTGTGAAATGATTAAAAATAGCCAAAAATAGCCAAAATAACTGAAAAAATATCCATAAATAATTATAAATAATGATGGGTGAAATAATTTAAAATAATGAAAAGTAGTTCTAGGATAATTGAAAGTAGCTTAACATAAATAATATTATTATATTAGCATTATTTTATCCATTTATTAAACATTTATTTTTTCAAAAAAATGGTCATTGAAACATTATTGAATATTGATTTTTTTTTAAAAAAATTCAAATGATTTTACAATTTGAAAAGGAAATAAGTGTAATTATGTACATTATTGAAAAAAAAAATTTAAACTTTAATCATTTCATTTGGAAAAAATCTTAATAACATATGAATTTTCAAATTTTATATTTTTATAATGTTTAAAATGAATTATTTGATAAATAAAATATAATGCAACACATTATCACAATAAGTGTGACGACTTAATAGTAGGGATATTTGCCTTCACCCTAAAGGTCAAAAGATCAATATTCACAAATGGTGTGTTTATGGTCAACAATGATATGTTGATCAAATATTCTCCTATGTAAATCCTTAAAGTAAATGTTTATTTAGGTTGATTACATGGCCTATGTGCTTAGGCTAGGTTTTTAAACCTAACATAAGTAGTGACACATGGCAATAGGATGAAAATTATCAATAATATTAAATATTACATTAAATATTAAATAATTTAAATTTAATTAATTTTCATGTTGTTTAGTTAATTAACTAAGAAGTGAGATGATTTGATAAACTTGTATTTCATTTGACAATAATTTTGTTTCACTAGGTACTAGTGGACCAATTCATTATTCGTAACAATTGGTCTTCATTCATTAGGGGTTGACTAGTTTTATTATGATAAAAATGTCCAAATTCACTAAAAAGCTAATGAAACCTAAAGTGAATTAGGATGCATTTAGGCATAGTGATAACATTGGTTAAAACCTCATAATTGGGGCTTTAAAAAAAAACTATGACAAGATGAAATTGAATTTGGCCTTGCATTTGATATTGTATTTTGTTGATGAATTTTACTAATCCCTTTATTGAGTTGAAGATTATCATAAATCTAAATAGATGTAAATCACAAGGTGATAAAACAAAAGATTTATTGTAGACTTAAAGTTATCTTTGTTTTTGAAAAAACATTATCAATGTGTAAAAGGTACCTTCCAAATATAATAGGAAATTTGTTTGAGGGTGAAAGCATGAATAAAAGAGCTAATCACACTAATGTTAAAGTCTTTTCCAAGGATTGCATTTTCCACATGGCAATTTTCTATTATTTATACTCCATTTTTCACATTATTTTTTCACTAAATATCAAATTTGAAGACAAATATGACATATAACATGATAATGTTTTTTTTTTTTCATCAAACCTTACATTATAGTTAAATTTATAACTTTATTTTGAACCATGATTACAAATTCAAAACTATAATAATGTAAAAGGACATTCGAGTATTAAAATCTAAAATGATATATGTATTTTTATTTTTTGAATGTTTTGAACACATGGATCCTTTCTTATGGAATATAT
>Ga0209611_10007768_pt1 | contig 17078 bp, 9 predicted proteins | sample S1TSphgellanicum_3_FD_187693 | JGI IMG/M metagenome (GOLD analysis project Ga0209611, IMG submission 187693) | Host-associated microbial communities from peat moss isolated from Minnesota, USA - S1T2_Fc - Sphagnum magellanicum MG (SPAdes) (version 2) | ecosystem: Host-associated > Plants > Peat...
CGTGCACAAGTCCGCCGCTGCCCGGGGGCGCGGCGAGACCGACGACGGCGCCGAGAATCATGGGCAGCAGCGAGCCCAAGGTGCAACCCCAGTAGCTGGCCCAGAACGCCGGCGAGGCGCCGGTATCGGCCGGCATGTAGCGCGAGTAATCCGACACATAGGGCGCGTAGGCGATCTGCCACAGGGCGGCGACGGAAATGGTGCCCATGATCCCGACCACGCTCGGCGCGTTGCGCGTCAAAAAATCCGCCGGCAAGCCGTGCACGCGGACTATCCATACCGCCGCCAGCAGCAGTACCGCGCCCGACACGTACGACATCACGCGCGTGTAGGCGTGGATCAGGTCGTGGCCGTAGATCGTCGCGATGACGCCCAGCACGCCCACCAACAGGATGCCGGGGGTGTCGGTCATCCCCGGCGCCAGACTCGCAAGTGCCTCGCCGCTGAGCACGAGGTTCGACGCCAGGAAGCCGACATACATGACGATCACGATCCCGACGACCAGCAGCGCCCCGACAGACCCGAATTGACCGCGCGTCTGCACCATCTGCGGCACTCCGAGCGTGGGCCCCTGCGCGGCGTGCAGCGCCATGAAAACTGCGCCGACGAAATTTCCGACGGCGAGGCCCACCACCGCCCAGAGGAACGGCAAACCGAATGCCGTCACCGACAGTCCGCCCGTGATAATGGTCAGCAACATGATGTTGGAGCCGAACCACACCGTGAAAAGATCCCGGGCCTTGCCATGCCGTTGGTCGATGGCGATCGGCCGGATGGTGTCGATTTCCAGTCGTGCGATTTGTTCGGAGTTGCTCATTGAACCGTCTCCTTGCGCTTCAGCCCGCAGGGATGGATACCGCCCGCGGTCCCAGATCCGCGATCATGCTGAACGCACGATCGCGGCGCCCGACCCGAGCGACACCCGACCCAATGTAGCACGCCTGAAACTTGTGCTTCCGATCAGTATCCTTTGAAGGAATATCCGAAGGTGACGCCGTAGGTGCGCGGCCGCGACACCACGTCCTGGTAGCGGTTGCCCCAGAATGTCGGGTCGGTGATGGCGTTGATGCCGAGCGTGTTGGTGATGTTGTCGACGTAGAAGGTGCCCAGCCAGTGCGACTTGGTGAAGGTGACGCGGCCATCGACCATGGTGTAGCCCGGCACCTTGAGCGCCGTTTCGGAGATCGACGATAGGATGGCGCTGTTGTAATGCGTGTCGAGCGCATACAGCAACTCACCCCCGGCGAAATTCTGGTGGGCGTATTCCAAGCCGAGCGCCACGCTCTCTTTGGGCGTGCCCGGCAGAGGTCCGCCCGGCGGCGGCAGCGGCACGGTGACATTCTGCGAAAAGACGAAATTGAACGAGGTCAATTTGGTCTGATCGTAGGTGTAGCCGAGTTTCGCCGCCAGATGGTGGGTGATGCTCACCGTCGTGTCGAGTTCGAGACCGCGGCTGAAGGCGTTGCCCACGTTGGCCGCCGAGGGGAGCGATAACGGCGTCTGAGAGGTGCCTTCCTGCACGTTGTGCCACTCGATGTCGAAGACGTCCGCCGAATAGCTCACGCGGTTGTTGATGACGCCCTTCACGCCGATCTCGTAGTTGTCGGCCTTGTCGGGCTGGATAGTCAGCAGTGCGGGGTTGGTGCAGTAGTTGCCGATATTCGGACCGGACGTGCACGTCGTCCCGACGGTCCCCGCGCGTGCCGGCTCCGCCTCCTGCAGCGGCAGTGCATTGATGCCGCCGCGCCGGAAGCCCTGCGACCAGGTCGCATAGACCAGGTTGGACTTGTCCAGGTGATAGGCGGTGTTGATCTTCCAGAGCGCTTTTTTCCAGTCGTCGTGCCCGGCATTGTTCGAAATGAATTCGGGGCCGTCGAACAACAATCCGGTCTGCTGCGCCTGCGATACGGTCTGCTTGAACAGACGGGTTCCACCGGTAACCGTCCAGTCGGAGGTCACATGCCAGGTCAACTCGCCGAACAGGGCCATGTCCTTGAACGTGGTTTCCACATCGCCGATGTAGGTTTGGTCGAGCACGATGGGGATGCCGTCGATGACTGTGCCCGGGCCGTATTCGCCCACACCGCACACCGACGCGTTGACGCCCAGGCCGTCGCTCGGGGGATATAGCCCCGACTTGGTGCAGGCATTGTAGAACGCGTCGTAGCCGGGATAGTACTCATGTTCCTGGATGTAGGTTTTCTCCTCCTTGTAGAACAATCCGCCGATCCAGTCGAAGGCTCCGCCGGTCTTCGACGTCAGGCGGAATTCCTGTGCGTAGATCTTGTCGTCCAGCTGATCGACGGCGTCGATGAGATTGCGCGGATTCTGTCCGTACAAATTCTGATAGAAATTGAAGTTGTCATACAGGGCGGTCAGGTCGTCATAGGTGTTGTTGTTGTGGCGCGCGAAGGAACTCGAGGAGGTCAGGGTCGCGAACCCCAGGTTGTAATCGAAGTTGAGCGCAAGCACGTTCACGGCATCGGCCGTGCCTTCCGGGGTCACGTCGGCATTGGTCAAACGGTCGGTTCCGGCAGGCACGGTGCCCGGGAACAGCGACAGGATGTTCGCCGGCGAGGAAGGGGGTGTTTGCTGACCGTTCGGTAGAAACTGAGTCAATGCGGCGATGGGTTGCGTGTAGGCGAGCGGATTGGACGCTGCATAGGGGAAGCCGGCCGCGCTCGATTTCTGATAAAAGTACGACAGCTGAATTTTGAAGTCATCGCTCGGTTTGTACAGCAGCGAGATGCGCGCGTTTCGATATTGGTATGAATTGACCCCGTCCTTGGAATAGGTTTCGGGTGCAATATTCAATCCCACCGGATTGGATGGTGTGGCCGGCTTCGACGGCACCGGCACCCCCGTCGGATCGAGTACGTACAGATTGGTTTGATTGATGAAGCCGGCATCGTCGCTGGCGCCGGCGTTGATCCGGATCGCCATGGTGTCGGAGAGCGGCAGATTGATCATGCCGTTGATATCTTCGTTCTCCGCGTGCGTGTGCTGGGTCTTGCTCACGCCCACTTCACCTTTGGCGTCGAAGGCGCTGGGATCCGGGGCGTTCAACACGAATTTGATCGTCCCGCCGAGCGAACCCGATCCGTACAGCGTGCCCTGAGGGCCGCGCAGTACTTCCACGCGGTCCAGATCTTGCAGCCGTATGTTGAAGAACAAGGGCGTGTCGTCGACATAGGTGGCGACCGGCGGCACAATCGAGGTCGCGAGTCCTTCCTGGAAGGCCAGTGACTCGCTGTTCAAGCCGCGGATGATCAAGGTGCTGCCATTGACCCCGCCGAAGGGGCCTCGGTCGGTGTAGGTCACGCCGGCCATCGAATGCGCGAGGCCGGCGATGTCCTGAATGCCGGCCTTGTCCAAGGACTCACCCGTGACCGCGGTGATGCTGATCGGGAGGTCCTGCGCGGAGACCGCGCGGCGGCTGGCGGTGACCACTACCTCCTGCAAGGTGGTGTCGTCGGCGGTGTCTGCGGCCGTGTCGGCGCCGGCGGGTGCACCGTATAGCGCCGTGAGTACGGCCGCCGTCACGGAGCCGATCGCCAGGCGCCGCCGCGGCGGCATATCGATGAGTGAACGCTGCGGTCGGGGCACTTGCTTCATAGGGATTCCTCGCTTTGTGGTTCTGCGACCCATCGAGGAGCTTTCAGCGAGATGCGGGACTTTCCCTTAAGGGGGAGACCATCCCGAGAACGCTTGCGCCTCCTCGACATTGTTCTCCCGGGCTTTTGTCCCGCCGTGTATCCTCAACCGTGCAACACACGCGTGAGGACTGCCTCTCTCGGACCAGTCGCTTGCAACGCAAGCCGGAACCCTAGACGCACATTTATTTTGGTCTGTGCAAATGCCGTGCCGACTGCGTCACGCTCGCGACGAATGACAGCGTTTACACGCAAATGCCAGGGTTTGCGCGTTGCGCCGATGCATCGGGAAATAACGAACGCGGCGCGATCTGACGCGCGGGCCGCACCACGAGCGCGCAACGGGTTACATTCGCGCCCTAGATTCGCGCGTCGCGCGCCTCCTACCGCTGCGAGGATCACAGGCTACGCGCAAGAAAGCTGCAAGCACCGGGGCGGAGGCGGGTTCTGGCGCCGCACGGCAAGCAACGTCGGAGGGCCGACCTCGAACAGGTGGAAGCGCTATGATCGGAGCTGGACGCGGATGCGTGGTCGCACATGAGTGATCTGGTCGAATTGCTTGAAATGCGAGTCTCGCGGCTGGAACGTATCGTCGCCGCGATCGGCGGCAGTCAAGGGGCCGCCACACTCGCCAGTGATTCGCTCATTTACGCGATGTCCGACCCGCGCCTGGTGCTATTCGGCGCCTATGAGCTGGAGGTGGACCCGGCCAGGGGCGGCAAGATGTTCCGCTGGGTCGGCGGGTCGCGTGGCCTGGTCCAAATGGTGTTCCCGCACGGAAGGGGTTGTGCGCAGCAGGTCAGGTTATGGGTGCTCCCGGCGACCGGCGTCGATCTATCGTTGATCCGGATCATCGTCGACGAAACGAAGATTGCGCCGCAACTGACTCCGGATTCCGGGGGCGCGCTGACGATGAACTTCAGGCTTCCGGCAGCCTTTGGTTACCAGACCGAAATTCAAATGCAGGATGTGCCCGTCATCAATCCGAAGGATCATGGCTCGAGCGACGAGAGGCTGCTCAGCTTCGCGCTCTACGAGGCGCAGTTCACCGCGGCTCTCGATGACTGACCCCGGCGCGCCGCGGTCGCCCGATGAGTGGGCGCGTGCCGCGCCGCGAACCCAGATCGCCGTATGCTTCGGACTCTACAGCAGTGGTTCGACCTGGGTGTTCAACGTGCTGCGGGAAATTTGGCGCGCCGAACCCGACGTGATGGCGGATGAGAACGCCTTCAAGTCGCTGTACGCCGACAGGGAAGCGGATCTGCCGCTCGATATTTTCGACGCGCGCCGCGTCGTGATGAAGACCCACCTCGCGTCGAATACGCCTGCCGATGCGCTGCTGCTCTCGATCGCGGGCTGCCCAGGTCCGGTCATCGTCACGGCCCGTGATCCGCGAGACGCCGTCGTATCCCTGATGCAGCGTTTTAGGTCAACTTTTCCCAATGCGCTGCACAGCGTCGTACGCAGCGCACAGGCCATCGTGCAGCTCGCGGAATTGCGCGAAGTGTTCATCTTGCGCTACGAGGACGGCCTCATCGGCTCCGCGCGCGCGTTCGACTTGATCGCGTCCTGGCTCGGCTCGGCGCCCTCGGAAGAATTGCGGGCACGTATCCTCGCCAGCCTCGCGCCGGAGGCGGTCAGATCACTGGTCGAGCGGCTGAGTGTCTCCGGCGTCATCAGCGCTACCCAGCGGTGGGATCCTGAGACGCACTGGCATCCCGACCACATCGGGGACGGACGCATCGGCAAATACCGCGATGTGCTGAGCGAAACCCGGCAAGACCTCATCGCCTGGCGAACCGCCGAGTTCTGTAGTCGTTTTGGCTATCCGCTGCCGGTCCGACGGCCGCTGCGGCTTGCCGTGCTGACCGACATCGCCTTCTGGAACGCACAGTCACTGTTCGCTGAATGGGTACGCCAGTGGATCGAGGGCATCGCCCAGGTAGCGCCCGTCGTCGTGCTATGCGTCGGCAGCGGCGGATTCCCGGACCGGCACGGAGCGGGCGCACTCGAAGTGCGGCCCGCGCCCGACGCGAGCGACATCGCTCGAATCCTCGGCGAGTTCACGCTGTTGGGCACGATGTTCGCCTGTGCCGACGCCTCGGTCGGCCGCAACTGCGAGCGGGCCTGCCGCGAGGCGCTGGGGGCAGCCGTGCCTATGCTCGACTTCGTCGCGCCAAGCCTGCTGGTTGAGCGCGACGCAGTCCCCATCAGGGAGTTTGCGGTCTCACCGATGCGATATCTTCCGGGCCGGCCCAGCCGAGGCGATGCGATCCTTGACCGTTCGCAGCTGTTGCTGATCATCGAGGATTCCACTGAGCAGTGGAATACGATCGCCCTGGGCTATGTTCATCACCTCGCTGCGGCGCGCGGCATCGCCGTCGCGACCACGATCTGTGGACCACGGGCCGAACACAGTCCGGAATTCTTCCGTCAAATCATTGAGCGGACGGTGCATCCCACCATATTCATCGGTCAACCCTGCGCGGCATGGGCGTTTACCCGGCAACTGCTTGACCTCGGCGGCACTCCGCACCTTCAGCTCGCCGCGAATTGCATCGCACCCATGGTGCGGTCCGAGACCGGGATGCCGTCGCTGTTAGACTCCATCGGCCGCTTTCTGGATGATCCGGCGCGGGCCGCAAGCCCGCCACTCGACGCCGGCGCGGACCAGGTTCTGGCGGCGCTCGAGCTTGCCTGAGAGACGCGCCGCTCCCCCCCGCCGCGCCGCTGCCGCTCGCCGATGGGCAGGCGACGACAATGCGGGGCGCACAGCCGAGCATCTGGGCAGCGGCGCCGATGCCGAGTCGGTGTCGTGGCAGGCAAGCACGCGGCGGGTCGCTACTCGCCTGTGGATCGGTCGCGGAGGTAGGCCCGCCAGCCGCCGAATCCGGTGATGTCCGCAGCGCCCGACGCGGCATAGCCTTCGCAGATGAAGCCGGCGACTTGATCGCCGTCCTGAAGCTCGACTTTACCGATCCCGAGCGGCGCAGGAATGCCGTCGATGAACGAGCCGAATTCCGCGGTGGGGAGGGCCCAGACTTCCAGTTCGACCGGCGCGCCGCCCGCGGCGACGCGAATCAGGCCGGGGCGGTGCGGCGGACCTCCGGGTAGCGCGAACAATCGATAGCTTGCCGACGTCTGCGTGCGTTTCACGAAGTAGCCGCCGCGATCCGTCAGCTGGCGATTGAGCGGCAGGCCCTGCATGTGCGCGCCGCATACGGCCACCGCCACGAAGCCCTTAGATTCGCCCGCCGCTCCCGCCGCTCCCGCCGCTCCCGCTGCTCCAGCGGATGCTGCGGATGCTGCGGATGCTGCGGATGCTGCGGATGCTCCTGATGCTCCTGATGCTCCTGATGCTCCTTCCGATGATACTGATGCTGCGGGTGCCGCTGATGCTACTGATGCGAGCAATGCTGCCGATGCTACTGATGCTAGCGACGCTGCCGATGCTACTGACGCTACCGTGGCGGCTGATGCTACCGAGGCGGCTGATGCTACCGATCCTGCCTGTCCGGCCAATCCCGTCGGCGCCGGCGGCATCGGCAGCCGGGTTGCGCCCAACAGCGGCATCGAGGCGCGATGCACGGTATCGGCCAGCGCGAGCAAGGCGCGTTCGCTCGCGCGGGGACCGATCAGCGTGATGCCGAAAGGCAAACCGTCGTTGCGGAAGCCGGCCGGCACCGCCACTCCGGCGAGGTCGAATAGATTCATGAAATTCGTGTAGTGGCCGAGCGTCGCATTCAAGCGGATGGGATCGGCCTGAACGGCGTCGATGGTATAAATGGTGCCGGCGGTGGGAGTCACGAGGAAATCGGCCTGCGACCATGCCGCGTCGCAGTCGCGCTCCAGAGTCTTCAATCGATATTGAAATTCGAAAGCTTGGGCGGCGGAAGGCTCCTTGCCTCCCCCGATTATCCGCGCGGTGACCGGCAGCAGCGCGCCGGGGTGGGCATCCATGAAGCCGCCGATCGCCGCATAGCGCTCCGCGAGCCAGGGTCCCTCGTAGAGCAGCCGCGCTGCCTCGAGAAACGGCGCGAAGTCGACATCTACGCGCACGCCGCCGCACCCCTCGAGCCGCACGATGGCCTCGTCGAACAGCCGTGCGTACTCGGAGTCACCGAAGAACTGCAGCTGTTCGCGCCGTGGTACGCCGAAGCGCCACCCGTGGATGGGCGCGTGCCCGAGCCGCCGTGAGTAGGGATCCTCCGGGTCGTACTCCCCGGCCACGTCGAGCACGCTCGCCGCATCGGCGGCGGTCAGTGCGAAAATCGACACGCAGTCGAGCGAGCGGCAGGCGGGCACCACACCGTGCGTGCTCAGCCGGCCCAGGCTCGGTTTCAACCCGATCAGATTGTTGTAAGCGGCCGGCACGCGTCCGGAGCCCGCGGTGTCGGTGCCGAGCGAGAAGCTGGCGAGTCCGACGGCGACGGTGACCGCGGAGCCTGAACTGGAGCCGCCCGAGATGTACTCACTGTTGAAGCTGTTGCGGCAGGGTCCATAGGGCGAGCGGGTGCCGACCAAGCCCGTGGCGAATTGATCGAGGTTCGTTTTGCCGAGCGGGATGGCGCCCGCGTCAAGCAGCCGTTGTACCACCGTCGCGGATCGAGGCGGCACGTACGCAAAGCTCGGGCATCCCGCCGTAGTCGGCACGCCCGCCAGATCGATGTTGTCCTTGATAACGAAGGGAATGCCGTACAGCGGCAGGCTCTCGATACGCTGCGGCTGCAGCGCCTGCAGGTAGCTCATGACTTGTTTGCGCGGCAGCCGGTGGATCCAGACGTGGCGCTCCTCGGCGCGGTCGGCCTGATCCAGCACCCGCCCGAGAATCTCGGTCGGGGTGAATTTGCCCGCGATATAGCCGGCGCGCAACTCTGAAATCAGCAAAGAGTGTTCGTTCCCCATCGGAGCCGACTATAGCGCGTCACAGGTCCGACGCGCATCGCACGGCACGCGCATGACGCGATCGTGCTGATGGGATCGCGCAGGTGCGCAAGGGGGTGCGCGTCCGCTCGCGGCGGGCGCGGACAAGTGAGGGCGCGACGTTTCCGCGGATGTGCGCAAGTGGGGGCGAGCGACGTCGCCGCGTGGCGCGCGCAAGTGGGGGCAAGCGACGTCGCCGCGTGACGCGCGCAAGTGGGGCGTGCAATGCCCGGGGTGCGCCGTGCTGGTGCGGCGCGCCTGCGCGCGGCGGATTTCGCGGGATCGCCCGGCGAGTGCATTGGACGCAAACTCAAGCACTTGCGGGAAAACGCGCCGTCGAATCGGTTATTCTCTGTCAGGCACGGAAGTTGCAAAGCGGTGAGTACAATGTGCGCCTAGGGTTCCGGCTCGTGCTGCGAGCGACTGGTCCGAGAGACGCAGTCCTTGATGAAAGGATACACGGCGGGATAAAAGCCCGGGAGAACGACATCGAGGAGCTCGTGTCCTCGGGATTCTCTCGGCCGCGGAAATCCCGAACCAACGACTCTCCTCGATTGATCGCCATGGTATCGGGGAGGGCGCTTATGTACGAAACTCTCATCGAAGGCGGGAAACACTGGTCCCTGACAGTGTGCGCCGGGACGCGGCTGCGACTCGTGGATCGGGACGGCGGTGCGAACGTCGGCATGCTGTTCTACAACCCGCAGAATCCGCTGGAGCGCTACAACGCCCCCGATACCCTGAAGTGCCAACACACCTTCAAGCTCACCAAGGGTCATTGCTTGTATTCCGATATGGGGCGCATTTTCTGTTCCATCATCGAGGACACGGCGGGTTGGCATGACACCGTGTGCGGCAATGCGAACCGGGAACTCGTGGCGAGCCGCTGGGGCGAGAGGAGCTATCAGCAATATCGGAACGACTGGACGCAAAACGGACACGACGCATTTCTGGTCGAAGGGGGCAAGTACGGTTTGGGCCGGCGCGATCTGGCGGCCAATGTCAATTGGTTCAGCAGGGTCTCGGTCGCTGACGACGGTGCGATGCGCTTCGATTCCGATCACGCGCGGGCCGGCCACTTCGTCGACCTGAGGTTCGAGATGGATACCTTGGTGCTGCTACATACCTGCCCGCATCCGTTGAATGGCGCCGCGCAGTATCCGCGCCATCCCGTGCTCGTGCAGTTGAGCAAGGCGGAGCCGGTACGGGACGACGACTTGTGCCGCAATTCCAGACCGGAAAACGGCCGCGGCTTCGCCAATACGGAGCTCTACCGGTTTTGCGGTGACGGAGCGGGGCAGTGAGCGGCATCCGCTCCAGACGCGACAACGGCCGCGGCTTCGCCGATACGGAGCTCGATCGGCTCTGCGGCGACGGAGCGGGGCAGTGAGCGGTCAGCGCAAGATGAGTGCGCTCATTCCCGGCGAGGCCATGTTCCGGCAGGTGATTCCGGCGGGAGAATACTGGATCGACGTGGTGGGCCAGGGTCGGACGCTGCGCATCGTCGATGTCGAGGGCAACCAGGCCGCGGACACGCTGTTCTTCAACGCCGCCGATGTGGCGGAGCGCTACAGCGCGGTCGATACCATTCGCGAACAGCGCAACGTGTACCTGAGCTGCGGTTCGAAGCTGCTGTCCAGCGCCGGAAATGTCATGGCGCAAATCGTCGCCGATACGGTCGGGCGGCACGATACCTTGGGCGGCGCCTGCGCAGGGGAGTCGAATACGGTGCGCTATGCGCTCGATAAACGCACCATGCATTCGTGCCGCGACAGCTATTTGCTGGCGGTGGCGGAGCACGATCGGCTGGGCCTCGGCAAACGCGACTTGAGCCACAACATCAATTTCTTCATGAACGTGCCGGTGACCGTCGATGGCGGCCTGACCTTCGCCGACGGCTTGAGCGGACCCGGCCAATACGTCGAAATGCGCGCGGCCATGGACATCATAGTGCTCATTTCCAATTGTCCGCAGCTCAACAATCCGTGCAACGCCTACAACCCAACACCGCTCGAGGTTCTCGTTTGGGACACGGATGTTCGCTAAGGTTCTCATCGCCAATCGTGGTGCGATCGCCTGCCGCATCATCAGGACCTTGCGGCGCATGGGAGTGGGCTCGGTCGCCGTGTACTCGGACGCGGACAGAAACTCGCTGCACGTGGCGCAGGCCGATGAATCCGTGCGGGTAGGAGCGGGACCGGCGGCGGAGAGCTATCTGCGGCAGGATGCGCTGCTCGCGGCCGCGAACGCCACCGGCGCGCAGGCGATACACCCCGGCTATGGGTTCTTGAGCGAGAACGCGGGGTTCGCCGCCGCCTGCAACGCGGCCGGCGTGACCTTCATCGGCCCCACCCCGCAGCAGATACGCGACTTTGGATTGAAGCATCTCGCCCGGGATCTCGCCCTGCGCAATGGCGTTCCGCTGCTGCCCGGCAGCGGCCTGTTGCGCGATGCGCAGCATGCCCGGGATGAAGCGGCGCGGATCGGCTATCCCGTGATGCTGAAGAGCAGCGCCGGAGGCGGCGGCATCGGCATGCAGCTGATCGGGCAGCCGGGCGAACTGTCCGACGGCTTTTCGGCGGTCGAGCGGCTCGCGAACAAGAACTTCAGCGGCGGTGGTGTGTTTTTGGAAAAGTACATCGAACGCGCGCGGCACATCGAGGTTCAGATATTCGGCGACGGGGCCGGTGCAGTCGTCGCACTCGGCGAGCGCGACTGCTCGGCGCAGCGGCGCAATCAGAAACTGATCGAGGAGACGCCGGCGCCTGGAATTTCGGACGCTTTGCGGCAACGATTCGCCGATGCCGCGATCCGGCTCGGACGGGCGGTGAAGTATCAATCGGCGGGCACGGTCGAATTCGTCTTCGACGCGGTGTCGCAGGAATTTTACTTTCTGGAAGTCAACACCCGCCTCCAAGTCGAGCATGGTGTGACCGAAGAAGTGACTGGCGTCGACATCGTCGAATGGATGATCCGGCAGGCCGCGAACGAGGAGTTTGCGCTGCGCGTGCCGCCTGCACGCGGCGCCTCGATTCAGGTCCGCTTGTACGCCGAGGATCCTGCGCGGCAATTCAGGCCGTCGACCGGGTTGCTGACGCATGCGCGATTTGCCGCCGGAGCGCGCGTCGAGACCTGGGTGGAGGACGGTTCGGTGGTGACTCCGTTTTACGATGCGCTGCTCGCCAAGATCATCACGGTGGGTGCGGATCGCGCCGCGGCGCGCGCGGCCATGAGTCAAGCGCTGGCGGGCACGGTGATCGCCGGCATCGAGAGCAATCTCGACTATTTGCGCCAACTGGTCGACGACCCGTTGTTTGCGGGCGGCGGAATGACGACGCGCGCGCTCGACGGTTTCCGCTACGCGCCGCGCACGCTTGAAGTGCTGATCGCCGGAACGCAAACGACCATTCAAGATTTTCCGGGGCGGATCGGCTTTTGGAACGTGGGTGTGCCGCCGTCCGGGCCGATGGACGACTTGTCGTTCCGTCTTGCGAATCGGGCGCTCGGCAACCGCCCGGACGCGGCGGCGCTCGAAATCACGGTGTCCGGGCCGACGCTCAAATTCAATACCGATGCGCTGATCTGCGTGACCGGTGCCAGGATGCCGCTGCAGATCGACGAGCGGCCGGGCGACTATGGAGTGCCGATCGCGATTCGCCGCGGGGAAACTCTCCGTATGGGTGCGGTCGACGGCGCCGGCTGCCGCGCGTACCTCGCCATCCAAGGCGGCCTCGACGTCCCTCCCTACCTCGGCAGCCGTTCCACTTTTACGCTGGGCAAATTCGGTGGTCACGGCGGCCGTGCACTGATGGCAGGCGACGTGCTGCATCTCTGCGCCGCCCCCGCTGCGTCGGACTCGCCGGCGGCGTGTGCGATCCCGGCCGAGGTGATGCCCGCCATCGGCGATGAGTGGGAGCTCGGCGTCTTGTATGGCCCGCACGGCGCGCCCGATTTCTTCACCGAGGAGGATATCGCAGAGTTTTTCGAGGCAACCTGGGAGGTCCACTACAACTCGAGCCGCACCGGTGTGCGGCTCCTCGGCTGGAAGCCGAAATGGGCGCGCAGCGACGGCGGCGAGGCCGGGCTGCATCCGTCGAACATTCACGACAATGCATATGCCATCGGCACGGTGGATTTCACCGGCGACATGCCCGTCATTTTGGGACCCGACGGGCCCTCTCTCGGGGGATTCGTGTGCCCGGTGACGCTGGTCAAATCCGAGTTGTGGAAGCTGGGTCAATTACGCTCGAACAACCGGGTGCGATTCAAGCGGCTGTCCATGAGCGAGGCGCGGCAACGCGAATTGACGCAAGAGGACCTGCTGGCCACCTTGGACGCGCCGCCGTTGCCGCGCGTTGCACAAGCCGCGGCCGTCGCGCCGCCGTCGAGCGCAGCGGAGTCGCTGAGTCCCGCAACGCCGTCGAGGGCCGCGCGGGCGTCGAGCACCGCATTGCCGCCGAGCGCGGCGCAGTCGTCGAGCGCTGCGACTCCGTTGATGAGCGCGCCACCGTCGAGTGTGGCAAGGCCGGAAAGTGTTGCTCGTGCGGCGAGCGCCGCGCCGCTGCGGCCGGGTGAGGATCAACCGATCCTGGCAAGCATCCGGGCGGGGAGCGGCCGGCCGGCGGTGGTGTATCGGCGCGCGGGCGACAAGTATCTGCTGGTCGAATACGGCCCTTTGATTCTCGACCTCGAGTTGCGGCTGCGGGCGCATGCGCTGATGTCGTGGCTGCAGGAGGCCGCCCTCGACGGTATTCTCGATTTGACTCCCGGGATCCGTTCGCTGCAGGTGCATTACGACAGCCGCGTTCTCCCCGTCGAGCGGCTGCTCGACATCTTGACCGGGGCGGAAACGCGCCTGGCGTCGGTCGACGACATGCAGATTCCAACGCGCATCGTCAATCTGCCCCTCTCCTGGGACGATGAGTCGACGCAACGGGCGATCGCCAAGTACATGCAGTCGGTTCGCGCCGATGCTCCCTGGTGCCCCAGCAACATCGAATTCATCCGGCGCGTCAACGGCCTCGCCGACATCGAGGACGTCAAGCGCATCGTGTTCGACGCGAGCTACTTGGTGTTCGGATTGGGCGATGTGTATCTGGGCGCACCGGTCACCACGCCGCTCGATCCGCGTCACCGCCTGGTGACGACCAAGTACAATCCGGCGCGCACCTGGACCCCTGAGAACGCGGTGGGTATCGGGGGCGCCTATCTCTGCGTCTACGGCATGGAAGGGCCGGGGGGTTACCAATTCGTCGGCCGCACCTGCCAGATGTGGAACACCTACAAGGTCACCGCGGAATTCCAGGACAAGCGCTGGCTCCTGAGATTTTTCGATCAGATCCGATTTTTTCCGGTGAGCGGCGCGCAGTTGCTGGAATTCCGCGAGGACTTTCTGCACGGCCGTGCGCGGCTCGAGATTGCCGACGCCACGTTCCGCTTAAGCGAGTATCGGGCGTTTCTCACGGAGCATGCGCCGAGCATCGCTGCGCACAAGGCGCGGCAGCAGGCGGCATTCGAGTCCGAGCGCCGACGCTGGGAGGCCACCGGCCAGATCGGCTACGCCGCCGACCTGCCGGCTGCGGAGGACGATGCGGGTGCCGAGCAGTTGGAGCCGGGCTGTGTCGCCGTGGTGAGCCCGGTGTCGGGCAGCGTGTGGAAGATTGCCTCGGCACCCGGTCAAAGCGTCAAGGCGGGCGATACGCTGGTGCTGGTCGAATCCATGAAGATGGAATTACCGGTCACGGCGCCGATGGACGGGGTGGTGACGCAGCTACGCTGCACCGAGGGCCGCGCGGTGCTGGTGGCGCAAACCCTGGTGATCATCCGCCCGAACCCGCAACGGCCCGTTGCCTGACACGTTGGAATATAAACCGTTGGGAGATGCCATGGTGATTCGCTTGAAAACTTTACGCAGCGTGATGCTTGTGGTCTCGGCGCTCGCCGCGGCGGGCACCTCGGCACCGGTGTGTGCCGCCGAACGCAGCTCGTTCAGCGTCGCCTGGAGCATCTACGTCGGTTGGATGCCGTGGGACTATGCCGATCGAAGCGGCATCTTGAAGAAATGGGCCGACAAGTACGGCATCAAGATCAAGCTCACGCAGGTCAACGAGTACGTGGAATCCATAAACCAGTTCACGGCGGGCACGTTCGATGCCTGCGTAATGACGAACATGGACGCATTGACCATTCCCGCCGCCGGCGGCGTCGACTCGACGGCGCTGATCGTGGGCGATTTCTCCAATGGCAACGACGGCGTGGTGCTGAAGGGCAAGGGCAAGACCTTGGCGGACATAAAAGGCCAGAAGGTCAATCTGGTGGAGCTCTCCGTATCGCATTACCTGCTGGTGCGTGGATTGGCGACCGTGAACCTGCGCGAGCGCGACCTCAAGATCATCAATACGTCGGACGCCGACATCGTCGCGGCCTTCAGCGCGCCGGGTACCACGGCGGTGGTCACCTGGAAACCGCAATTGAGTTCGGTGCTGTCGGCGCCGAACGCACAGCTGGTGTTCGATTCCAGCAAGATTCCCGGCGAGATACTCGATCTTATGGTGGTGAAGACCGATGTCCTCAATGCCAATCCGAAACTCGGCAAAGCACTGGTCGGCGCCTGGTACGAAACGCTCGCGCTGATGCTGAAAGCCGATGCGGCCGGTCAGGCCGCGCAGTCGGCCATGGCGAAGGCGTCGGGAACCGATCTTGCGGGTTTCGGGCAGCAGCTGGCGACGACGCATTTGTTCGCGGCTCCCGGCGATGCCTATGCATTCATGACGGCCGACGGCCTCATCAAGAGCATGGATCTGGTGCGCCATTTCTCCTTCGAGCATGGAATTCTGGGACAGGGGGCGAGCTCCGCCGATGTCGTGGGGATCCAATTTCCGGCCGGCAAATCGCTCGGCGATACGCACAATCTCAAACTGCGGTTCGACGCGAGCTACACCAAGCTGGCCGTGGACGGCAAGTTGTGAGCGGGCAGGGATCCTGAGCATGCGCCGTCTCATCAATCAACAGCCGGGCCGCGGCGGAGCGTTCCTGCTGAGTGCGTTGCCCTTCATACTGATCGTCGCCGCGTACCTGTTCTATTCCCACGCCCGGCTCGCGGAGAATCCGGGCGACAAATTGCTGCCTGCACCGGCAACCATTGCCGCGAGCGTCCACGAATACGCCTTCGAGGAGGACGAACGCAGCGGCGAGTACCTGTTGTGGAACGATACGTGGGCAAGCCTCGAACGCTTGTTGACGGCGCTGGCCATCAGCGCATTCGTCGGCGTGACGCTGGGCGTGGCCATCGGCGTGCTGCCCTATCTCAAGGCGACCTTGGCGCCGTTCGTCGCGGTGCTGTCTTTGATTCCGCCGCTCGCGATCCTGCCCATTTTATTCATCGCCGTGGGGCTCGGCGAACTTGCGAAAGTCACGCTCATCATCATCGGAGTCACTCCGGTGATCGTGCGCGATCTCGCCATGCGTGTCGCGGAATTGCCGCGCGAGCAGATCATCAAGGCACAGACGTTGGGGGCATCGACCTGGCAATTGGTGGCCCGGGTGGTGTTGCCACAGATGTGGCCGCGATTGCTCGACGCGCTGCGCCTCACGCTGGGCTCGGCATGGCTGTTCCTGATCGCCGCGGAGGCCATCGCCTCCACCGAGGGACTCGGGTATCGGATTTTTTTGGTCCGCCGCTACCTTGCCATGGACGTCATTCTGCCGTACGTCGTGTGGATCACCCTGCTGGCATTCGCGATGGACTGGTTGCTGCGGCTCCTGCGTGCCAAGGCCTTTGCGTGGGCCGGGGCCGGTGCGTGAAGCCGTGATGCAGGTGCGTTACGCCGTGAGCCGGATGCGTGAGGCGATGAGCCGGGAAGCGATGAACCGCGCGCGCGAGGCGATGAGCCTCGCGCGTCAGGCATTGAGCCAGGTGCGTGAGCCATGACGCAGGTGACGGTCAAGCGCTTATGGAAAACCTTCGGCAGCCAGGTTGTGCTGGAGAATGTCAATTTGCACGTCGGCGATCACGAATTCGTCACCATCGTCGGCGCGTCGGGGTGCGGCAAGACGACGTTCCTGCGAATGTTGTTGGGGGTGGAGACGCCGAGCCGGGGCGAGTTTTTGATCGACGGGCGCGCCCTGCCGTCCGAGCCCGGTCCCGACCGGGGCATCGTGTTTCAGCGCTATTCGCTGTTCCCGCACCTGACCGTCATGCAGAACCTGCTGCTCGGTCTGGAGCTGCGCGGCGCGCCGCTGCTCGGCCGCCTGTTCGGCGCGGCGCGGCGCCGCGCCCTGCAGCGGGCCGATGAACTGTTGGACGCGGTGGGTCTCGCCGCCGCGGCGGACAAGTATCCGCAACAACTCTCCGGGGGCATGCAGCAGCGTTTGTCGATCGCCCAGTCGGTGATCTGCGAACCGAAGATTCTGTTATTGGATGAGCCGTTCGGCGCACTCGATCCCGGCATCACCGCCGACATGCATCTGCTCATTCTCAAGCTGTGGAACATGAACAAGATG
>Ga0209611_10007770_pt1 | contig 17074 bp, 13 predicted proteins | sample S1TSphgellanicum_3_FD_187693 | JGI IMG/M metagenome (GOLD analysis project Ga0209611, IMG submission 187693) | Host-associated microbial communities from peat moss isolated from Minnesota, USA - S1T2_Fc - Sphagnum magellanicum MG (SPAdes) (version 2) | ecosystem: Host-associated > Plants > Peat...
AAAAAAAAAAAAGGTATTTTGAAAGGTGGAGAATTTTTTTCAATTCAACCAACTTGCAAACATTTAATGGGTTGTTAATTCTATTGGGGCCAATGCACATATCAAAAGATGCACATACATGTTACCTATTCATAGCCTAATTTGTTGCACAAAGTGATTTATGCAACATAATATTTTCATATGACACAATGAGGGTATGTTGTTTTGGACAAGCATAAAATACCATGCAAAACCAATTACTTTTGATCCACCTTTTGGAGTCATGATTTTCTTATTGTGCTTTAGAAGATGTTTCATTTAAAGTAATATTATAATCATTTTGAAATTATTATTTATGATATTTTGTACCCAAAAAATTACAAAAAGTCACTAAAGACAATATGATTTTTGGTGTCACACTAAAAGACCGGCACACATGTGTTAAGTAAACCAAATCATTTGCACTCACTTTTGTTTAAACCAGGTAATGTCATGTTTGCAACTCTATTCATTCTTTCAAATTTGACCTAAATTCATGAACTCATGGATTCTATTTCATCTTTACATTCACTCATATGATGGGTATGTAGATATAAAACATGCCACACTAGAGCAGTTCAACCTCCTTGAGCCCCAACTCAACCAAACAATCTTAGTGCTCACATTTTGTGTCACAATGGAAATGAGACCCCAAGTTGAGACACACAATTTGCCAAATAGATAAAATTCAAATGCGCATTCACAAATTCAAAAGTAAAAGCAAAGTTATTTTGTTGTTAGTTCAACTACATGCCAAATTTTCACTAATCAAATTTGCAATCCACAAAACTTGATTCTCCAAAAGAAAACTTTGATAACCTCTTGCCACCTCTCCTTTCTACTTGGTAAATTTACTTCGTCCATGCCTCCTTATGCTTTACAAAGTTTCACCAAGATGTTACATAATTTTTTTGGTAAAGAGTTCTAAAAAATCAAATTAAGATGGCATTCTTCATCAATTTAGTTCATAAACCTAGCCATCATTCGAAATCAATTATCCAAGCGTACTTCCCTCAATAGACTAAAATTGTATTACCTTGGCGACTTCACTAATAACCTATCAAATAATTAAATATGTTTTTTAAATTTTTATTTCAACAGCTTAATTTTGATTTTGAAAAAAATTGACCAAAAATACAAAATAAATATAATAAAACTACCCCACAATAACAAAAGTTTCTTGTTCGACTCACAAACTTGCACTATATTTGAAAGGGCTAGGGTTCGAGTTTGACTTTATATTTGAATTATTTGGCATAGTAATCTAATTTTTTTAGAAAAAATGAGAAAATTAAAAATAATTTAAATTGTGCTGAAGCCACCAAGATACTAGAGTTAATTAAGAAAGAGACATGATATGCATCTTTCTTGATGTGAAATGATGTGCATGCCTTTCTTGATGTGAAATGATGTGCATGATGTGCATGTCTTTCTTGATGTGAAATGATGTGCATGTTTTTCTTGATGTGAAATGATGTGCATGATGTGCATGTCTTTCTTGATGTGAAATGATGTGCATGTTTTTCTTGATGTGAAATGATGTGCATGTCTTTCTTGATGTGAAATTTGACATCAAGAAAGAAAGGAAGGCAGAACGGGCAAAAAGCAGACTGGAAACGGAATTAGCGCTCCTTAAGCTCAATTAACGGCCACGTGGTTAACTTAGTGCTCCAGTCTTGGCATCGTCTTCTTCCCGGCCCATGCACCAACGTCTCAACAACACACACACACCTGCGCCCGCCCAGCCACCCACCCAGCCACCCACCCCCACACTACTCAAGACTTGCTCGAGCGCTGCATGAAAATAATTTCAGCACTTCTTCTTCTGCTCACGGATCATACATGTAGCGACGTCTGCAGATCATCCAGTATCAAACTGAATTTCTTTTTTTTTGTTGTCTTGATTCAAGATCTCCAAGTAAATTTGGTAGGCGCTGTTTGATCCCAGCTCAATTATTATTATTAATCTGGGACGAGTTTGTTACGATGTCGCGCCCATGGAAGCTTTGTAGTTCCATGATCCGTGAGGCTCAGCCGTGCTCATGTGGCAGGACATTCTTCTGTGCTGCGGCGGCATTTCCAGGAGAGCTACGAGCTAATAAATGTGGAGACTTGGCTCGACGATTGTTCCTATTTTGTGTCGTCATTTGTAACTACTGTTGTGTGTCATCAGGCATGGTTGATGCAAGATCACTCATGCAGGCAGCGTCATCAGCTAGACGTAGTCAATATAATAATGTCGATAGTACTCTGCCACGCTCTAGCAGCAGCAGCTTGTTCCGCGAGACCGTCGCGTCGGTGCAGGGAGGCGGAGGAGCAGTTAGCTTCATGCAGAACTATGAGACGACGGCCGACGCGAACCATTACCGGATGTTGGACGGTGGGCAACTCGTGCAGTTGGTTCTTGATCCTGAAGGCGGTAGGTCTAGTACTTTTTCTCCCTCTCTGTTTCTAGACTTTCTCTCCGCCTCCTTCTCTCCTGTCTCCTCGATCATTCCCTCCGCGATTCATGAGTTCACTAAAGGGATGATCTCGATTCTTTGAAGTTTCTGAGCGGAACCTAGGGACTTCCAAGACTTCCTCAACAGACGAAATCAGTAACCCGAATACTACGCTAATTCTACATTCGTGAACAATAAACATGGGCCATGGTTTTAGAGCTCATCGGGGATCAGAACTGGGTCACCACGTTAGAGCCTAATCCTCACCACCCGTGTAAACCCTTGTAAAAACTCTCCTGATCCGTGTCCTTAAGAGAAAAGACTCTTGCATCAGGATGAATTATGTACCGAACACTTGAACTAATTGGCAAGAAAATGTTCAAGACCAGATCTCCGATGTTCACACCAAATCTCTAGTACCTCATGGGACTCGGAGAATTTCAAAACCCTTGTTAAGCTCTTCGGGTCTGTGCCCCTGAGAGGCACAAAACTCTTGCATCAGGATTCATTATGCACGAAAGTGCACTTAGAATTCAAGGTAGGAAAATGTTCAAGGCCAGATCTCTGATGTTCACACCAAATCTCTAGAACCTCATGGGACTTGGACAATTTCAAAGCCCTTGTAAAGCTCTCTGGGTCTGTGTCCCTGAGAGGAACAAGACTCTTGCATCAGGATTCATTATGCACCAAAGTGCACTCAGAATTGAAGGTAGGAAAATGTTCAAGTCCAGATGTCTAACGTTCACACCAAATCTCTATTTCCTCATGTGACTCGGAGAATTTCAAAACCCTTGTAAAACTCTCCTGGTCTGTGTCCTTCAGAGACAAGGCTCTTGCATGGGGATTTATTGCATGGCAATGCGCACTAATTGGCAAGAAAATCTTCTAATGTTCATACAAAATCTGTAGTACCTCACTGGACTTGGAGGATTTCAAAACCCTAGTAAAGCTCTCCTCTAGTCTCTGTCCTTGAGAGACAAGACTCTTGCATCACCTGTGATTCGTTATGCAAGGAAGTGCACTATTTGGCAAGAACATGTTCAAGACCAGATCTCTAACATACCAATTCTCTAGTACCTTAATGTGGGACTCAGAGAATTTCCTATGCTCGCCATGATGCATGAGGAGCAGATTGCTTCATTATTGATGAATGGGGTCTGTGATTTTGAAGCTTAAATTGATGGTTGGGTTTTGGTGTACTGGGGGGGTTTGAATATAGCTGCTGGATTTGCTTCAAAGAACAAGTACTTGTTTGGGTTCATCGAACTACAGATCAAGCTTGTCCCTGGCAATTCAGCTGGTACTGTAACTGCTTATTATGTAAGCATCCAAACCCCACCCCTATGACTCCTGGCACATGGTAATTTTGCAACCAAAACCATATAAAACTCCAGGCTAATTCAATTCAAGTAATTTTCATAGCAAGATTGATAAACTACACATTTAAACTGCACCTGAAGGGTGCAGACTTTGGTAGTATATATTATAGGGTTTGATGTAAGTGCCTATATAATTTGCAGACTCAAACTCACTCTCAAGGTAAAGTCTTGTAAGGGCTCTTGAGCAAGTTCACCTGACATGCAGATCAAAGGTACACAAAATTGTTCAATAATCTCACATGGTAAGCTATGGTCAAATTTGTGCATGGTTGACATTACTGAATCAGCATCTTGATCGCATGCAGTCAGATGTTTTCCAGTACTAGTCTTCGACTTGCTATCTAATGTTTCTAAGACAACCAACTGGTTGGTGTTTAGCAGTCTGTATTGGATTTGCCTTCTAGATTTTGTAGTGACCTCCCCACTAGATGGACACAAAAGCCTGCATGTTTGTTGACACACTCTGTTTTGTGCAAAGCTGAATTTAGAACTGCAACAATTCCTTTGAAGGCTTTGAAAGTCTGGCATAGGGTCCACAAGACTTACTGCTAGACAAGGTTTAGCAAAATGATCTCTAAATTGCTCAAGTTCCAAATCTATGCCCAGATGGCATCGGATACAATGCAGCACGATGAAATAGACTTCGAGTTTCTGGGGAACGTGTCAGGGCAACCTTACTCTTTGCAGACTAACATCTATGCAAGTGGGACTGGAGATCGGGAGCAGCGTATCAATCTTTGGTTTGACCCAACTGCTGATTTCCACTCCTATTCCGTCCTCTGGAACAAACAACAGATTATGTAAGACTTTGCCCCCGCTCTCCAAATTCGCTCACTCTCTCTCTCTCTACTATCTGATCCTTAACAGATTGATGTCTAGAATAATCAGCTCCAGAGTCCAAGAATAATGTAGGAATCTCAAACACATTGATAGTTCAAGGCCTCTTAATTTAGGATCTAATGGGTTGATTGTTTTGCACAGTTTCTTGGTGGATCAAACACCAATTCGGGTTTATATGAACAGTGAAGACATTGGTGTTCCATATTTGAACCAGCAACCTATGGGAGTGTATAGCAGTATATGGAATGGTGATCAATGGGCAACACAGGGTGGAAGTGTCAAACTTGATTGGACTATGGCACCATTTGTGGCATCATACCAAGGCTTTAGCATTGATGCATGCCAGGTGCAGAATGCAAATACAACTCCTTGCATCGCCAATACAAGTAACTGGTGGGAGTATGTGGATTATCAAATGCTGGCAAGTCGGCAGATCAATGACCTCACATGGGTTCGAGACAACTGGCTCACTTACAATTACTGTGCTGACAGGAGACGGTTCAAGACCCAAGCTCCTGAATGTGCTCGAAATCCTTTGTAGATTTGGCTTATGTCCTCATATGATTTAAAGCTTTCTGTATTGAACTTGGCATTCTGAAACTGAATTTGATGTGCATTTGCTCCAGTTTCTATTGCTTGAGCTAAGTATCTGAGTTAGCCTGGTACTCTCGAATGCTTACTACATTTGGACCCTACAGAGAAAAGTTATTTTGTGGGTTTAGGGTTTAGGGTACCAAACAGTATTCTAGAATTGATAGTTTATGTTGCTCAATTTTGCCTTATCTTGCAAGCCTCTTGACTTCCACCTCTTGTAGATCCAACCCTCATTCTCAATGCTGACAGTTTGTTCTTTTTTGTTGGTAGTTGAATTAGATTTCTATTATCACACTCTAGTCTTAAGAGATTTGTGTGTCAGCAATTCAAATGAGACTTGCATCCTTCCTTCCTTCCTTCCTTCCAATTTTTTCTACTTCTTCCATGTACTGGTGCTCTCATTAATATGGTTTCACAAGTATAGAATAATACCTAGGCTAAACTTGCTTAGCTTTTATATCTCTCACACACCCGCACACTCTTTCTCTTTCTGATTCTCAAAATAGCAAGGGGGCTTATCTCATAGCATGATGACTCTGCCCCTTATAGCAAGTTCAAACCAGCCACGCCAACAGGTTTAAAAATAGGAAATGTCCCATTAAATCCCCCAAAAGAATGAACTCACAGTTCACATTGGAGTTGTGAACAATCCTTAAAATGTGGGACCGAATGTAAACTTGGTGTGGAGTGAATGGAGTCCAGAATCTCCAGATTTGCAATTGGAATTGGGGAATCTTCATGGGGTTTGAACTTGTCCTTAGTTGTTTTTGGGGGACCCATAGAGTTCTTCTGAGTGTCCTCTATGGATCTTCTTCTGCAAAGCTTGCCAAGACTACATTATCTTTGTGCAAAGATTTGGTTGTGCACTGTTGGAATTCACTTCTGCAATTCAAACTTGCCTTGGGTGATGTGCAGCATTGGGGTTGATTGTGTATTGCAACATATGTGGAAGCTGATCAGGTCTGGTTTCTGTTCACCATCGAACCCCTCAATTTCAAATTCTTCTTTCATGCTTGCTGGAAAATCTTGATCAGTGGAGAGAGCAAAGGAGGACCTGGATTTAGTTTTTTATCCTACTAATATCTGCAATGTGGCCACTTTGGCAAGCAGGTCCATGGATTGATGAGTTTTGAGAACTTAGTGGTGGCTTTTCACGACACTATTGAGCCACCCAAACTTTGTACAGCTAGCTATGTTGTCACCAAGTCAGCAATCCTGGTGGAAAGGATAAAGATCATAAAGAAGCAGCTTAGGGACACAGTGATTATGCAGTCTATTGTGGTATGACACATGTCATTTGGTACCAAGTTTCAAAGACTGCTTATCAACATCATTATGATGGTTTTCTAGACCAGTTGCTAGTTTGTTTGTCAGATCTGAAATATCCATAACCATATTGTATGGTCATCTCTCCATTCATTTGGAAATGAAGCCTACTTCCTGTACAAGCTTGTTGGAGATTGAATGAAGATAGTATTGATGATTTCTGTTTGCTATATCTCTTGAGTGCTATCAAACATCATGATGGAATCTTCCCATTTTGTCTGCAAATGCAACAGAAGCTCAGTGCACAGGGGATATGCTGCTATTTGTACCCTGTGCATGGTATGCTTTAGTAAAAGGCAAATGGATAGTCTGCTATGCACTGAGCACACAGCTATCTGAGCACTCAGCACACAGATTATTGTATACTTATCTACATCCACCATCAGGAGCTGATAGAGTCAGTTGGGAGTCATGGCAGCCAGCCACTGCTATCCATGGTGAAGGTGATGATGGTGTGATATTTTGTAGTGACATTCATAAGGTTATGACCACACTTGTTGTCATTTTACTTTTTTGACTTTGCTGTAACTTACACAATGCTTCCCAAGTCAAAGACTGGTTGTTGTAGTGCTTTCTCCGCAATCTCATGGATATCTTCTGAAAAGCCTTTCTTAATTGGCCATGCCAGCAGGAGCCATATGGGCCTGGTGTAAGGTCAAGGTCAAGCAGAACTAACTGCTGTTTCTGTCCAGGAGGGCGTGGTGTCCATTTCTGTTATAGTGGATCCAACCCCAGTGGTGCAAGCAGTCTCAGAACAAACATCTGAGCAGCATGAATGTGTCCTTCAGATCAGAGAAGAGGTTACAACAAGTAAACCAGAGGGTTCAGAAAATTCTGAGGACTTTAAGTGACACAATGGAGGTTATTCATGAAATTCAGGAGTGGGATTCCTCCGTGCATGGCAGCAGAAAATCTAAAAGGTCTTAAAGAGTAGAAGGAGTTCATGAACAAATGACTGATGTGGCTGTCAAACTTGATGATACAATTCTTGGTGTTAGGGTGGCATCAATTGTGCAAGTGGCTGGAGATGTCATTTCAACAGTGCAAGAAGATGTTCCCCTCCAGCCTGGGGCTAGTAGCAGTGATGAGGAGGCACTTGCTTTTCAAGATAATGATGAGTTCTTTGGTCATTCTGATCCAGAACCATGGGGTTTTGGAACTTGCAGCACCATCAAATTGCTCATGCCATCATGACAAGGGTGATGCAACATTGATCTCCTAAAAGGAATGTGGTCCTCAGGTTGGAGCTTTAGATGAGAAGGCAGAGGCTGCAGGATCAGCTTAAGAAGATGACACAGTGTAGACAAATCTCCCATGGTATGGCTCGGATGGACAACCTCCATGTTTGTCTTGCTTAAGCTCAACAACAAACCTCCATATCCATTGACAAACCTCCATGAACCCAAACTCTAACATATGCGCAAGACGCTCTCCAACTAGTAAACAACCAGCCCCTCTATCTTCAGGAAATACAAGGCTCCATGAGTTGCAACTATTCTATTGAGAAATACTTAGTTGGCAAACACACTCCAAAACACCTAACCATATTTCTGCACGAGTCCTTGAGGGCTATGGCTGTGCCATCAATATTCTCTAATTATAAGGATTTGTCAGAGCAACACTGCTGCCAAAAATGAAGGAGTACAACAGGCATGGTCAAATTGCATGAATTGTTGAGAGGTGCTCATCTAGAAGATAAGAGGGTTTCTTGCTTTGAGATGGTGTGCTCATTGGTATTTTGTCAAGAACATGATCAGCAAGTGTATGTGTGCAAGGGACATGAGGCCTTTCTTGAGACAGCAAAGCTGGACGAGAAGGGGCCATGTGGAGACACTTAAGGGCAACCCATTGCAGCAATGGAATACTGCCACATCAATGGGTTTCATTTACCTTATTGAGCAGGAGTCAGGGAAGACAAATTGCAAAGTTTCATTTGAGTTCATTGATCCTGAGTCTTAGGTTTATGTCAAGAACTTCAAGCTGACCTTGCCAGAACTCACTGACCAACCTGATTTTCTTGTTGAGAGAAGCCAATATGATACATCAATAGGGATGGGCTGGAGAATGCATATGTGGTGACCATGTGATTGCTGCCCTCTGATTACATTTTGTGTATTCTCAGTTAGTTGCCAGTATTTGCTGGATTGTTTTTTACATCAGGTTAAGTTTGGACAAAGGCAACAGCCAAAGGACTCTCAAAATGCAGAGTTCATGGACAGGTTTTCTTTTAGCAACAGCATCTCATTTCTGTTTGATTGAGTGTACTTAGTAGCTGAGTTCTTGTGTGGACATGGTGAACTTGTGATCTTTGCCTATCCAGAAACCTCAGTAGCTTTAGATTCAAATCTTCACTCAACATCAAGTCTATGATCTCATGTGCTAAGGTTGCTCTTTCTGTGTAAAAGAATTGTACTATCACTCAGTGGCCACCATATCAGCAAGGGTGGGAAAGGGATGACACAATCACTGTGTGGAAGCATTGGAACATGATGTACATGTACTACTACTAGTCACAAACACAAAATCATTCACATGGGAAGGAAATTGAACAAGCATATAAGATGCAACAAGTGGGCAGGTATACCCACCACCCCTCTACCTAAGGGCCGTTCTTCTGCTCCCTTAGATGTGCCAGATATCCCATATGCACAATAGCTTGACTGGATTTTCCACATTTTATTTTTTTTGGGAACCAGGTTCCAGTTCTTAGGGTTTAGTGGTGTTTTTTTAAAGGGCTTAGGGTTTCACTTTCATTGCCCCTCAACTTCTTTTTGCTTTCTTCATTACCTCCACCAACAATTGCATCTCATAATCTCTCTTTTCTCGCAGATGCCTTCATCACCCCTATGTTGCTTTCAAGTTGTCTCTTTGCAACCTTGGCTTTGCTTGGTTCTTCAACTTCTCTTTCAGCATAGCATGTGTCCTCTTGTTGCTTCTCCAATTTTTTCTGAGTTTCCCTTAGAGCAAAGGCGTGAAATTTACACTTGAGATAAGCTGACTCAATGGGTTTCACTTCTTGGTAGTTCTATCACAACTTGTTGGTGCACACCATTGAATGTGTGCACTTGCACTGCCAAAGCAAAGAAATAGTAGGCTGCGATTTGGTTGTGACACCCAATTATATTTGTTTTGACAAACTAATTGATACCCCTAAATCTTAACCACTACCCGGACCAACCTCTTTGTTGAAGAAAATAAAAAATCTTAAACTCTACTCTAATTGAGAACCCCATGCTTGGGAAAGGACCATTAAACTTAACCCAAAGTTTTGCTAGGTCAGGCAAAAACAAAAATCCAGAACCTTCCCCGGAGCTTCTAGAAAAAAGTTTTTAATAAAATCGAACCGACCCCGGAGGTTCCCTAAAAAGAAAAAACCGCCAAACACGTCTACGGACCCGGATATGATAATGGAACCGGTTTTCATACGGGTACAAATGTCCGGTTAGGCAGGTAGCGTGGGCGTGAAGGCGAAACCCTAAAATGCGCACCGCGCACCGTCGTCGCACTTCTTGCGCACCTTCAGCGTCGTCTTCCGTCCCCCGCTCTCTCTCGCCTTTGGAAGGCTTTGCATTCTTCACCTTTCCTATAAGTAAGAAACTTGTTCACCACTCTTTGATTCGGTTTCTGAGGACCGTCGAATTCGCTGGAAATCACCGAAGCGGCTGCGACCTTAACTTTGCAGCAGAACGCTGGATGGCGTAAAGGAAGACAAGAACTTCTTGGTTGAAGCAGCACGTCAGAAGGACAAGGACTTCTCCCTTAAAGCAGAACAGTAGAAGGAGGAGAGTATCGTATGTTGTAGGCCAGAAGGATATTTCGTCCGAGGAATTAGCTTTGTCTTTCAGTGTTTTTGGACGTCGAAGAGGAAGAAGAGCCTTGTCGATTACAGAGGTTAGTACCTGGATGAGCGAAGTGTCATCAACAAGCGGTATTATGGCGACGCCGTTGATAGCAGGGATGGCAGTAGCGGTGACGGCGATGGCGGGGAAGTATGGGATCCAGGCATGGCAAGCATTCAAGACACGACCGGCGGTGCCTAGAATTCGCAAGTTTTACCAGGGCGGATTTCAGTCCGTTATGACGAGGCGGGAAGCGGCTCAGATCCTGGGCGTGCGAGAGAGTATAGCGCATCAGAAGGTGAAAGAAGCGCACAGACGCGTGATACAAGCCAATCATCCTGATGCGGGCGGCAGTGACTACCTTGCTTCCAAGATCAACGAAGCTAAGGACCATTTGCTTGGTCAATCTCGTGGCAACGGTTCTGCCTTCTAATCTCCAGGATCTAGTTCTCTCTTTTCTTCTTAGTTTCAGGCTAGGAACGGCGCGATTTATTGAGGAATTCCAACTCTGAGTTCTCTAAAGGTTTTCTTGAGTTCTCATAGCCTGTTTTCTTCTCACACTCTCTGTCTTCGGGAGTCTTATTGAGATTTCAGTCATAATCCAAATGAGCTCTGATTTGTGTTGCCATCTTTCGAGCCAAATTTCTGGCCAAGATGGAGCGTGTGAGTTCAGGAGCATGGACCCCCTTCTTAGTTGAATGGTTGGAAGTCTTTTTGTCACAGAATACATGTGGCAAGCATGTGTGTACAGATTTGTATACGGCAAGTGAATCCTTGAATTGAGGACACGCTCACATTCTTTTACAAATGTCTTTAAATGTATTTGCCCCATGTTCTGATCAATTTATAGTGACACAAATTCACTTCTGGAACATCGATGTGTGCAGATGGAGATATTATCACCTTGTCATACATAACTTGTGACTACCTAAGTAATATTCTGAGACTTTGGAAATCATCTTGAGATTGTAACAATGTGTCATGCAGAGATCATGTCCCTTGGACCCTGGCTATCACTATTTGTTTCTCTTTAGACTGGAGTTTTGCAGTGTAAACTCAGTGATCCTTTTCACTCTTGGATATTTGTGTCAGTTTGAATAGCCCACCTGTGCTGTAATGACAGTTAAGAGATCTTCCTGATTTGTGTAAAGGAAGCTCAGATTGCCAACCCTAAATCTGCAATGCTCTTGATCATTGCATGATCCGCAAATTCTATTTGGGCTCCTTGGCTCCTTTTTGGAGAGTCAGATTGTGAGTATAATATTCAAGGTTTTCTTGGTTTCTCACTTGGGACATTGGCAGCCCAATTCTGTATGTTTTGCAGTGGTCAAAGTCTGGGGAACTAGTGTAAGCTGCAAGGCTGTCAAGAAGTAAAGGAAACAGGTACACAGTGGGAGGGAATGTTCCTTCGGTTAACTTAGCCAGGATGTGGAGCTCACTGGTGTCTGCCTTGAATGTTGCTTGTGTCAGTTTTTTGAGTCTCACCTCTATCTGTGATTACAACTGCCATGCTCTTGCAGTTCAATTTATGAGTATTCATAAACATGCTTTGAGGTGCAAACAAGCTCCTGATTTGTGGAAATTATTGATAGTAAGTGCACAGTGGAATGTTCACAGAAGAGACACAATCCAAGTCAGACAGATCACCTGTAATAGTTGCATACTATGGTACACACTCCTGGCTGCACATTTTGCTTCCATCCTCCTGGTATTCTAAGCTTCTTAACCTGAAGTTGAATTTTTTTAAAGATAGAATGATTCCCATTATGAAGCAATCTGTATCAGAGTGTCTGCAACTGTGAGATTGGGATTGTGCATGCATGGTTCATTTGCAACCTTTATCAAGGAGCCTCTGAATTGCCCACAAGTTGCTGGAATAGACTTCCCAACTAACCCATTTCTGCTAACCCTAACTAATGCAAAACTTAGATTAAGTATAACAGATTTTCCATCAATAATTCCAATTACTTATCAATAATACAATGGAAGGTGTAAGTTTATGTTGGTGAATTTTTTTGATTTCCAACACATAGGGTAGATAGGCTGGAGAGTGAACACTTCAGAAATTAAAGGAAGGTCGAATCCTGACACATTGTTCCTCTGCTTCTGAAGCTCAAAGAACATTTGTAGCCCTCTGCCTAGCACTTCTGACATTGCAAAAACTGCAACATTACTTGATTGAGTAAATGAATGGGGAAGATATGGGGGTGTTTGGTGCAAGAGGGTTCAGTTTTTGGTGATGGGTGAATTAAAACGGATCAAGACTACTCAAGATCACTCAAAGTCACTCAAAAGCGACTACAAATGAGAAAGATACGGGGCTCGAATCAGTGTGGTGAAGAGACATTTCTTCACAATTACAAGCATTTCTATTTAGCTTTCGCTTCAATGATCCAGATTGAAGGTTTTTTTGGGTAGGAGCCGCGCGAACGCGAGCCCCCGCTGCCACAAATTACGACGTGCATGCCCCCCGTAGGAAGATGCTAGAGTCATCCGGTCCGAAGTGCAATGGATGAGATTACCCTAGGCCATCGGCCATCTTGACCACCGATCAACCCCGCCCAGGTAAGTATGTAGCAATGCGTCGAGAAGGGTATATATAGTCCAGGTTCCAAATCTCTGCGAGTTAACTATATGGGATAAAAGGCCGCCTTCTTTCCTCGTTTCTCCTTTCTTTCCTTCTTTCTTTCTTGTGCCGATTTGTTCGTCTCCTCCTCGCTCGATGTGGAACCATTGCAATGGCGCCGTGGTGCTTGAAAGGTTTTGATTCCGGTAATTGGAACCTGCTTTTCTGTTGCAAATTTCTAGGATCTCTTTATTTTCGGTTTGCACATTGCCTGAGGATTTCTCGTTACAATTGCATACTTTTGGTTCGGGGCCTTTGTTTCGTGTAACTGCTTGTTTTTGGTGTATGGATTTTGCGTCGTGTAACCGCATTTTGTTCGTGCGGTGATTGCAAGATGTGTGTTGTGTATTCCCATCTGTTGGGTTTGGTGTTGTGTAGATCGCTTGCTGGTTTCTTGCGTTGTTGGGTAGTTGTGTATGGTGCGGGGTGGCTCTTCCCCTCTAGGTAGATATTAGGTACATAATGTTGGGATTTTTGTTTTCTACAACTTTTCCTTCTGTGTAGCCATAGCTATCGTGAAAGAATGGAGTAGCCGCTAGTGCCCTACATTTCAGAATGTCGGCCCTGCGAATATAATCCATGGCTTCCAACTCTTCAAAGAAACTTGAGCCGGCAGTTCTTGCAAAACCATTTGAAGAGTTGCAAGAACTGCTGCCTCAAGTTTCTTGTTGGTTGCAGCTGTGCCTCTCTCCAATCCCAAAAGCCTCCCCCTCCAGAAATCCAATTTAGGTTTCCCAGCTGCATCAAAAGGCCCATGGACTGCTTGTAGACAAAAGAAAACCCTCTGACTCACATACACCTGCCATCCCATTGCACAACTTACAGAACCACAATAAGAAGGATGATATAAATTACATATTATTGTATGGTGGGTTTAGGGTTTTAAGGTGCACTGCAAAATCCACAGTAGCCATACCTAACTAATTTTTTCAACCCAGGAGTCAATACCATCACAATTTCAGCGAAATGTTAACTGTTCTTTCAAAAGAAAACTATGCTCTCAATAGAACCATACTTTTGATGCACTCTAATGTTTCCTGTCTATGTAGAAGACCAATTGCAGCATTGTGGTGTGTGAGAAGTGATGAAAACTCTTACCCCTGTAAGCATCAATTCTTCCAAGTTTCAGGCCCTATTATTGTCTCTGTAGAAAGTTCTCATGCCATCGTTAAGTAGTTCTACTTCTGAAAGATGCAAATCACAAATAGCTCATATTAACAAGGTTGTTATAATTTGTTACTGTGCAGGATTGGGTGAATTAGCACCCGCACTCGTACCAAGGTAAAAACTAAAAACCCCACACTTGTTTTTGGTTGGCTTGTAAACACTATCAACTACCCTGTCCTAAGACTAATTCCATTCCATGAACTCATGATCTGATGCTGCAGTTGCTTAGAATCCTACAGAGATAAGTAAATGGCCTTGGGTGGTAAGTTTAATAGTAGAAGATTGTGAACTGGCCCTCAAAAGGATCTCTAAAATCTAAGTAGACGTTAGATTTCATGTGCAATATCCACACCATATCTGAAGGTCTGTCAGACAACTGTTATGTCACATGTGTGGATGTGGACTTGATTGATTAAGCTGGAATGCTCCTCTCTTTTACCAAACAACACTTTTTACACCCATTTAGAACCTTCAACTATGTACTTCATATGTACTCTTTCTGCAATTTCTTAGATTTTCGTATAACATTTTTTTCTTGCTTCTATAGAATTAAGTTCATGTTTTGCTCGATCTTTTCTTTGTCTCATGGATTCTTTGTCCTTTGTAAGGCTCTTCTCCACCTCATGTTTCCATTGCTCCATGTCTTCAACAGATCTATGTTTTGTTAAGGGTCATTTCCTTCAACAGGACTGTTTCTGCGAATGTCAAACATTTCATACCTTGCCCATTTGTTAATTGGCCAGTCTGCACATGTCCAAGAGAAGACCTAAGAACAAGCCTGAGATGGAAATTTTGATGCAGCCACTATGGACTAGGTATTCCTTAACTTTTCAACCTGGTTACATGCTGTGGCAGGCCATCTGCCTACTTGAGGTGCAGGAGTCCAAATGCATCCCATGACCCTCGAGTAGGTTGATGGCACAAAGCGAAAGGTGGTTACTATCGTAACAAGTCAAGGTTGCTACCTACCTGTTTAGCTGATTTTTGCTACTGACCTCTGTATTTTAAGAAGTGAATTAAGAACAGCCAGCTAAGGGGCGTAGCGGCCCTCCTCAGAGCCAAAAAATGATTGCCATGCCAGCAAAGTTTATCAAAACCTTGACCATGAAATTGTGCATATTGCAAATAGGGAGGGGATTTTGGATTTTACATTTTACCCAATAGCCTGTGCACCCTGTTCCAAGAAGAAGATGCACACAAGAATTGAGGGTTCATGTGATCCAGCACCCACCAGTGCATCATCCAAAAAAATCCCAAACACATGGGAATTGAGATGAACCCAAACACAATCGAGAACATAGCTGTTCAGTAACTCACCTCCAACTGACAATCCAGATCAAATCCAATATTATGAACAATTCTCGGAGAAACAGGTGTCCATGATTCATTCAAACAAAGGGTCCCCAATACATCCAAGCAAGTACAAGGTTTTGGCCTGAGCAAACGTTGATCTGGTGTTCCAGTTCATCCTGATGCTATCTATGGGCTAAGTACACAATGAAATAACAAGTAGACTGGAGATCAGAAACCCGGAGCAAACAAAAGACTGTCACAGTCCTCATCCTCATGTTGTTCTGTCTCCATTATTTTCATGAAGAAGAGCAAGGGTACATCCTCCTGTGTGAATGAACCTTGTGACCTAACCCTGTGACTCAGCACCCATGAGGGAACCCATTCATTGGAAATCAGTTCTGACTCAGTTGTGGATGAACCCTAGCCGAGTTACCAAGGTTCCACCTTGGTGACTAACCTATCTCATAAACCTTCCTACTTCCCTCTTGAACTGTTGGAAATTATAGTAGATTGACAAGAGAAAAGAGATGAATAAAACACACATTTACAATGAACTCTTCAACCTATCGTAGGATCACACAAGTTGCTATGAGCTTTATGATTAACCCTCGAGATATGGCTTCAACCTATCTTAATATCACACAAGTTGCTACAAACTTTATGATTCACCCTTGAGGTATGGCTTCAACCTATCTTAAGATCACACAAGTTGCTTCAAACTTTATGATTCACCCTCGGTATGGCCAACTTCTAATAGGATTCACATGCAGATGCTACCTCCCTAATATTGCATGCACAAGCACAAGGTCATCAACCCATGCAAATGTCATTTCCATCTAACACGGTAAACATCACATGTAATGAGCATTTAACTAATCTTAATTGAAATATTTCATAATTATAAAAACATTAAATGCATGAAGCACAAATATCTAAAGTAAAATAATTTGGTAAAAGTAACTTGATAAAATGTTGACATGCAACACAAGATGTAGGTAACTATTAGTGTTGCTCTGTTCTTGGCTTTTACAAGAATCGTTGGGTTTAGGTCTAGGAGTTTTTTTTAAATTGAAGACCCATCAATTTCAGGTCTAAGGAATATTTTCAAAAATTAAAATCCACCAATTTCAGGGTTAGGTCAAATTTTCTTGACCAATAGTTTTAGGTCCAATGGATAAAACTTTTATAAGAACCTTTAGTTTCAAGTTTAAATTGGTTCCAATTTTTGTTTATTTCAATTCAAAAGTTGATTTTCAAGTGATTTTGATTTTTTTGGATTTTGGTGTTTTCATGGTGTCTCTTAAAATTTTCAATCGGTTCCCAAAGTTCTCAACATGTTCTTCAACTTGCTCCCAATAGTAACTATAGGGGAAAACATAAAGAATATAAGTTCCAATAGCTAACTAACAATGGTCTCCACCCACATGGGCCTTATTTGGGCCTCTATCCAACATACTTGGAACAAATTAAGGAACATCACAACATATTTGTGTGAAGGTCATTTTAATGCTACAATTCAAAATGACTTTATACATTTAAGCTTAAGGCTAG
>Ga0209611_10007772_pt1 | contig 17071 bp, 9 predicted proteins | sample S1TSphgellanicum_3_FD_187693 | JGI IMG/M metagenome (GOLD analysis project Ga0209611, IMG submission 187693) | Host-associated microbial communities from peat moss isolated from Minnesota, USA - S1T2_Fc - Sphagnum magellanicum MG (SPAdes) (version 2) | ecosystem: Host-associated > Plants > Peat...
ATGACCTACGAATCACCTTGAGACTCCATCATCAACAAAGCCTTGGTTGATTGAGATGCCATTAGAAGATCCAGTTGAAGATGAATCAAACACTTTGGTTTTTGAATTTTGACATTGGATTTTTGGGGCTTTGAAAATTAAGTAAAAATCTCAAAATGTGACCTTTTTATTTTTAAATAAATAAATAAAAATACACACCATGTTTTACCCAAAAACGGGTATATGATAAGGGTACCTTGAACCATACCCATCTACCCAAAAAAATTAATTTTTGTACACATACACCTTAACTTGATGGAAATTTTTGAGTGCTAATTTATCCTTACCCGATGGGTAAATAAATTGAAAATAATTTCCTCACACTGATCAATTACTGGATTATTAGTCAAAAAGTCTGGAATCCAGATGACCCTCATCTTTCATCTGTTGGAAAGAACTGTGAAACCTCCAAAGAATCTACCTGCCCTTCCATGTTCTAGGCGTGGGCACCACATTTTTCTTGTTCATACTGTTGAGTAGCCCACATGCCAGGCCTACTTCACCAGCTTTGCCCCCTCCATCTATCAACCCCCAATAGCTCACAAGCCTCCTGTTCTGCAGCTGAGACCAATGATGTCACAACATAATGCTAACATTCTATGTGACTTCATCTCCTGAAAGACATTTCATAGCCTCATTGATACTGAATGTTTTTATGACAGCTTCAATCCGGGTGGTACATTTGACAACACCAGGCTTGCTTGATACCCACATTCATCATTTCTGCATCAACATGAAGATTCAGCCTCAATGCCCTTAAAACCATGGACGAGAATCCAAAACAGTTGCTCTCAAGTGATGTGACACACTTCTCTTCTCCATATGTTGAAAGAGAGCATTAGGCCAGTGAAATGAATTCTTATCTCGAAAAAAAAAATGAACAATACAATTGCAACCATTCTATTGTTTGGTTTCCAGCTACAGTTTGTCATTTGGTGGAGAAGCTCCACTTCTACTCATGTCCTTGGCGCTTCCGTAAGTGTGAAGTGGCATAGTGATTGTCCATGGTGAAACATTACACTCTTCCTTTCACATTCCTAACATCATGTGCAGGAATGGTTGGAACTCTCTGGCACTTGCAATCCTCCTGATCAGGAGAGTGTATGTCCTCAGGCTGCATCTGAAGCCCTCTCACTCCCCTGCCCAGCCCAAACAGCTCCTTGACAGCTTCAAAATCCTTCTGCCACATCACCAGTTTACGAACAAGACTGGATTGGGTTTCAAGTTCACTGCTGTGAGCTGCTTGGCACTCTGAGAATCCCCATTTTCTCAGTCAAATCACTGCATTTATTCTCTTCAAATTTCTTGTAAATGACACTGCTCAAGGGAATGTCTTGATATTACAGCCGCTTTTATGCTCATGTAACCTCTCTACTGAATATATTGCAGCTTTTGTTGTCACACCTGTGATGATCTCTGGTGTCGCATCGTGTATACACTTTCTTTCCTTTGTCTCTAGCAGACTCTTGAATGTGCGTGGTTTTTTTTCCTTTGGTCTTTCCTTCTCTTGCTCTGGTTTGCAAAAGCCATAGCATTTCAACAGACATTTGGCATCCTCTCTCCATCAAGCACCACTAAAGAATTTTCACAAGATATCTTCCAATCCTCTTCACACTGCTACCCCCATTGATGTTCCAAGTATTGGAAAACTGGAACACTCACTGCACCCAATTGACAACCAACACCACAATGACAGCAACAGCCACATTGACAAGCTCTCCAGATCTGGATCTGGCATCTCTGGTACACAAGGGGCAGCAACATCATGAGCCTGCCTCAGAAAGCTTGTCTGGCTCCCACACAACTGTGGAGCCATGAATCATCAAGCCCTAATCCAAGCATGACACCTTGAAGGAAAACAATCAAGATCTGCTCCTAATAATGCAATGTAAAGACAATTATCCTAAGCTGTCAAGTGAAGCAATTGGGGGGTAGCTTGAAAGGCAGCAAGGAGTTTGGAAAGGATGAATTGATCCCACTAACATCACTGGAAACCAAGGTTCAGAGTCTTAGAGAGGTTATCTGGTGCAAGAAAGATGTACATCAAAACATAATCCCATTTGACACAAATTTGTGGTTCTAGAAAGACATGATTAGCAAACCAATGCATCTCAAGCAAAAACTCCAAATAGTGACTGTCAGGCTTTATACCATATTTTGACAATTGGTGATCTTAGTCAGAAAATCCATATCCAAAAAGAATCTACATTCTAATGCTGTTTCCAGAAAACATTAAGAGCCACAAAGATGAAGACTGCATTTTCTGAAAAGGACACTCAAAAATCTGGTTCCAGACACTTACATAACATCTGTGCCAAGGACCACCACAGCAGCCTAACTCCCTGAAGTTCATCCTGACAGAATCATGACACAAATCTAACATAGAATTCTCTCAATGTATTGCCATTGCCATGAATTCATGTGTGCAAAAAGTCTTATAGAGTATGAAATCAAAAAAACCACCAAAATGAGTACTTGGAAATCTGCTCTTCTTAATTGAGAACCACAAAATGACAGATTGAAATTCAACCCTCATATTACATAACCATCATCCACAACCACCAGACCACCACCAAGCTCCCAATTTCACACCTGCACACCTGCATGTGTCATTTTTACATCTCTCTAAAATATGGATAGCATGCTTGTAGAGACAGATTTGGAGCAGAGACCATGTATGCACACGGTTTTTGGGTGTGACTAACCTCCATTCATAATATTTACATGTTTCTTGAGAGGCACAATTTCATACTTTTATGTTGGCCAGCAAGGAATAATGGCAGCAACAATGGAATCAATGGAGTACCTTAATGGTATTTGCACACTTGCAAGCAATGCAATGCATAGTGAGGAAATAGGTGTTATGAACGTCTGAGGTCTGTGAAGAAAGTTTGTCTTCCTGGGCAATTGTGTTTGAGAGGTTGATGACAATGCAGACCCACCTGCACTCTTGACAGCTTGCAGAAACCCAATAAGTAAAGCTTCATAACATTGAAGCATGGGTAGTGTTCCTGTTACAAAGTCACCCCACTGCTGTACGGTTGCAGATCAATAAAGAAGATCTTGTTTCATTCACCCTTCTTCACAACTCCAGTCGACATAGCCTGCCCATGTGCAGACTCCTCTCCAGAGGTGGACTGCTTGTTGAGTCAAAATTGAACTTGCCTTTGCTGGTCTACATGGTGTGGAGGCACATGCACGACTTACAAGATGGCTGGCAGTTGCTCTATTTTCAAGCTCTATTCTACTGGCAGGCTTTCCTCTTCCTCAAGCCTCCTTTTAGGACCTGCAAGTGTCCCTAGAGTGAACATGAGAACAAATTAATTGCAACAAATATATGCTTGGGTTCCAGCCAGAGCTCATCATTCGGCAGAGGACCTCAATCTCCCATGTTATCTTTCCGGACCTCTGAGAGTGCTAGAAAATTCCCTGTGAGATCCTTGCCTGACTTTTTTCTTGTAGATCATCTATCTCTAAGAGCATCCTGTATGTGAGAGGACCTGGTTGAATTCATATGGTTGACAAGTGCAGGTGTTGGCTTTCATACTCATAGCCACAAGTGCAGTTGGAGCAGCAGCAGGAAGTAAAATATTAAGAAAAACCAAGACTGGAATAAGCTGCTCATGCTGCAGGTTTGTGCAAAGTCAGAATTTGCAGTAGCCACAAGTGCAGTTGGAGCAGCAGCAGGAAGTAAAATATTAAGAAAAACCAAGACTGGAATAAGCTGCTCATGCTGCAGGTTTGTGCAAAGTCAGAATTTGCAGTAGCCACAAGCTTGCTTGCTTTCAAGGTTCTTGGTCTTTCTAACTCCTTGTCGGTGTATCATTTCTTCCTCCAGCAAACAAATATACCTCAAATCACAATATTCTTTGGGCCGGCATGATATGGATTGAGGACAAGGGAACTATGGATTGAGTAGAGGGGTTTGGAGCTCAAGGAGGCCAACAATGTGTAGAATAGGTCTGGTTACCCCAAGTTTGTAGAAAAGAGCATTGCAGACTTTTGAATCTTGTCCTCTGATCATTGTCTCTGGTGTATGGCTGAACTACCTGAGGTCCAAGATATGGTTAACACTTAATGCCAGGTTTCAAAGGTGTTCAAAAAGCTTTGAACACTTATGGAGTTACTCCTTGACAACAGATTGTGGGGACAAACCCATGCCAGCAGCCCGAAATATCCATTCTTTCAGAAATGATGTTGTGGGGATCCTTGTTTGTAGTAAACTGCCATAGCAGACAAGGTGGGTGGAATAATCATGGGGCTGGTTTATTGAGTTTCTTTGATTAGCAGCTACACCAGTATGATGTTGGTGGCAAGGAGCTACAGTTTTTGCAACCCCAGTTTTAGTTTTTCTTGAATCAGTTTATTTTGAGGAATGAATTTGTGCAAGCTGGATCATGGAGCAGAGCTCCCTCACTTGCCTGGACGGGATTTCTGTGGGCCAAGTCTCCTCATGAATGGATGCAGCTTCTTCATCACCAGCAAAAGATAGTAGGCTTGTAAAAGGGCGGAATCTAATGCTCTGGTGTGGGACCCAAGGACCATGAGGATCAGGAACCTGGAGAATGTTGCAAGAAGTTCAGAGTGGACAAAACTTAGTGCATAGACAAAAGGACATTGAATGCAACTCGAGCATCATGTTCGAGAGTCTTTTCAACAAACATGAAAATAGAAGTTGTTACCATGAGACTGAAAGTGGATTCAAGTATACTTGGCTGCAAAGTTGAAATGGATATGCAAGATTCATACCTTGTTCTTATTTTGTTTCATATTATGCTCAAACTTGATCCCTAGATATTGGACTGTCGATTTTGATATTGGGTCACTCTCTTCGCTTTCAGATCATCAACTGGTAGTCATGGAAACCGCATGGTTACTGGAAGGTAGGGCTCTCCATGTTTCAGGCTTATGTGCTTTGCTTGTGCACAAGACGACGTGAAAAAAGGTGTACCGTGTTTTTCGTGGGGATCGAATTAGCTGAAAAACCAACGGTTATCAGAAGCTTCACATACAAAGTAGTTGGACCTGCATCCTATTTCATGGACTAGGATTTCATCCGTGCTGGCAAGTTCTGAGATTCGGTTTTCATTTTTTTTGCATCCAATTAGGGTTTCGTTCGTGGCAGTATTTTCCTGAGCGTTCTCTGGAATGCTGGTCTTGAGAATGTAAAAAAAATACGTTCCCAAGACCAGTGAGAGCAGTTTTTGGCAACATGCTTGGTTGTACAGCATAAGCTAAATGAGAACCAAGTTTAGCACCACGACTTTTTAATGAGGATATTGAGTTTTTTATTAGCTGGGCCAATGTCTTTGGGGTTCTTGCCAACATCATGAGTGAGCTTTCACATTATTTCAGAAAATGTGGCAGAAACTCAAGATGTGGATTGCTTTGCAAGGCAGATACATATTTGTCAACACCCACCATTAGTCAGATTCAAATACATTTCACCAGGTTGGTGAAAGTATTTGAAAGAACTCGTCAAACTGCAACCAGTACCAGTGTTTTTTTTTCATTTTTTCAAAGCAGCGTGTGGGGCCACTTCTCTGGAGTGCAAGTGGTGCTCATCTGGCTAAAAGCAAGCTGGTGTAGGAGCTTTGTGTGGCCCCACTAGCACATTCTTTACATCAAACTGGCTGCCACTTAAATTCCTTTTGAGCCCTCCTCAAAATCTGTGGGTGAAAAGAGCTGGCTATCATTGAAATGAGCATGGAGTTTTTGGGCTATTCATTAATTTCTTTTGGAGTTTTTATGGCGATGTCTGAGATGCTTTTGTCAAAATCTGGCAACTACTTGATACGATTTGTATAATTTACAAGGGATATATAATCATTGGAATAAAAAAGAAATACTAAAAGATGTTGTAGAAACCAAAGTGACCTAGCAGATAATTATTATGAACTTGAAGTGCATATGAAGTTTGCATCAATGGTAGGAAACACCCGCACTTGTGGGGGAATTGAACCCCTAAAATTGGACTTTCCACCACAAGTGACTTACAATCAACCAAGTTAGCATACAATTATAACTTCAAAAAAAAAAACAGAAACCATTGCAATTCGAGTCCCAAAACTTTTTTGGCTTGTAAAACATCTATTGAATTCAGCAAACAGAAAAACAAAACAGAAACCAGAAATATTTTGGCTTGAGCAAAAATAAAGCCAACAATTCCAACAAAGCACATTACACCTTAATTAATAAATTAAAAAGAACATGTAGAACCATGCTGCATGGTTTTATGCAGAACCATGCAGGGGCCGGAAAAACATCTGCAATAAGACAAAAAAAATAGGTGTAGACAGAGCTCGAGGGGCTGGGAGGGGGGGGATTTACGTCTCATGTCCGGGAGTCTGCAAATGTACAAATTTGTCACAACCAACATTAAATTAGGCTAGTCAGATATCAACAACAAAAATTGATGTTCAGCAGCTTTGTGAGTCAGCTGGGATTAACAGACTCACCACTTGAAAGAGTACGGCTATGCTCCAACAGACGAACCAGCACCTACACTGGTAGCATGGTAAATAAAAACCAGGAAATATTTGAGGTTGCATCTAACCATGGTAAACATCTAGCTCTGCAACTAAATCAACATCTCTGAGTCCAAATTTAACATTTCCTGGGTTAAGTATGGCCACTAGAAGGTCTCACTCAAGAAGGTGAAGGTGCCAGTTCACCCTGGCGAGAAGGCAAGCTACCTTAGTAGCTTGGCCAATTCGACACTAATTATATTATTTTCAGAAGTATTGAAATTTTCAAAATTTATTTCTCCCAAATAAAAAATTGTTGTCAAGGGAAATAGTGAATATTTAAGAATATTCCATTTGCTGAAATGAATGTTTCAAAATTAATTCATTATTCGACGGCCATGTGTTGAAATGGCCAAGGTACTATGGTACTTCACTTCAAAGTTCAGCTAAATGGAAAAGCCATCAGCTGCATGATCCCTGAAACTGTGGACTGGTGCAAGATCACTATGCTCTAGTGCAATCACTCTGCCCAATTAATCAGTCAAAACCAAAGTGTAAGAGCAACGGCTAACACCCCCTCTATCCCTCTACCAGTGTTTTTCACATTCAACATTGAGTGGTTTTTATTTCCCTATCCCCACCCACAAAAGTGAAATTTTTGATCATATAAAGGGAGACACTATTCTAATGCCACCACTCAGGCCATTCATTATGATCGACCAATCAATAATAATAATAATGTTCTTTTACTAGATCTCTTGAGGGTTACTGCATTTTGGGCATATTTACAGGCCCAATCTCAATTTCACACTCTCAACATGCTGTAATTAATCTGAAATACTATAGACCTTGCAATAGACTTCTCTCAGTGTTTTTTTTCAGGAATTTTTGTTTGAAGCCAAGGTGACAATCATCTATTGGAAGATGTAGGAAAAGTGACAATCATTCTCAGGAACATTTAGCCAAATCTAGCTATAAACCAAAATAAATTATAAATCTTATATCATTTTCTATATGTGCAGCTACACAATGAAAATCAACTATACAAATTTGGAAATTTTATTCTTTTTATTCTTGCTTTCGGCGACTAAAAATTTCAAAATCATTTATTCTTTGAATTTTGAATTTTGAATTTTATTTTTTCTGAGATTTCACCAATTATAAAAACACCTTGAAATAGGCTAAGATTGCATATGGGAGGGTCCTCCAACATGGCAAGAAGGGTGTACCACACTTTTCAATGCCCTCACAAGCCTGTAAATACTTTGGCATGCCACACCTTTCTTCTTTTAGAAGATCTATTTACCAAATGATAATATTACCTTACTTGCAATTCCAATCAACTTCTAAACGTTGATTGTATATCTATATTTTGAGGTACAAAATAAATGTTTCAACTAGTGCAGGCAAGTATATGTTTATTATATATCAGTATGGCAAGATATAAAAATCCTCCAAAAAGTTAAAATGGCATAACCTTAAATTGTTAACTTTACATATTGTTATGAAATGATTATAACCAAATTTATAACTTTCATATAACAAACTTATCTATAAAGTCAAGCAATTACAGGATCAGTAACTGGATGAAATCACAAATATGACACTGAAAAGAAAAAACGGGGCCTGACAGGGCCTCAAACCAAAACACCTCCCTCACTTGGCATGACTTGAGTTCATGCAGCGTTCCCTACCCATCGGGAAACGACAAGCCTGCATCTTGCATTACAAAACCATGAAGCAAAATGCTAGTGCGAGGTATGAACATGTGGTTGTAGAGGGGGAGAGGAGAGAGGTCATTCCTTGCACTGGGCTCATAAAGGATCCAAAAGTTCTACAAAATGGAGTGTGGCATTGAAGCACCCATTTTGTTAGAGAGAGGCTTCACCTTGAGTAGCTCTACTCAGTTGTGCACTTGAGGAGTTTGCACAATATCTGGTTGTTCTGAGCTCAACAACAGAAATTATGCCCTAACGTTACATATGCCCATAGTTATTAATGCAGTTACTGCAAGAAGACTGCTACAACTTTTTCCCTCGGTCTGCCCTTTGTCCTTTTTTTTTTCACCTTGTCAGTTTTTGCACCCATGACCTCACATGTACCAAGGGGCACATAACATGCCAAGTAGCATGTGCCAAGGGTTTTTTTTTAGCATATTACATATCCCCTTGCACCTGTAAACATGTCTAGGAATGCCAAGGTGAAAAAAAATGAAGGCAAAGGTTAGATTATGCGAAGAAGAATTGGAGCAGTACCCTTTTGCTGACTACACTAATGACTATGGGCATATGCAATGTTAGGTCAAAACATCATAATGGGTCTTTCAAAAGGGTTGGAGACTTCCTAAGGTGATTTTCAAGGCTGATCAAGTACCTAGTAATGCAAAAATATGTCTTAATTTTACATGTGGCAAGGCTTGCAAACCAAGCAAGAAGATTTCAAGTTCAAAATAACACCCAGAAAACCAAATCAACACATAATGAAGTTATCAAATATCCATCGGACCTCCCAAGGTGGTTTTAAGATCAAATAAATATTACTAGGTCCCAATTCATCATAATGGACATGTGGCATGGGCTAGAGACAAAGCAAGAAAGTTTCAAATTCAATAACGCCCATAGAACCAAAACAACACATAATGCACTTGCCAAGTACCCATCAAACCTGTGAAGTCAGTGTTCAAAATTAATTAAGTACGTACTAGAGAAAAAATATCATAATGGACATGTTGCATGGTCTACAAACCAACCAAGTTGGATTCATGTTCAAATTAATGTCCATAGAACCAAAACATAACATAGTGGAGTTGTGAAACAGGTTACAAACATGCCCAAGGTGGTTCCAAAATCAAATAAGTACTTACTAAGACTAAATACATCATAATGGACATGTTGCATGTGCCAAGACCTCCAAAGGTGGATTCAAGTTTAATTAAATACTTTAAAAAAAAAGAATTGTTGGGATCATCTATCAAGCAAAGATGTAGAACTTCAAATTGTAAGCATTATTTAAAAGAACACTTTCGAAATCCTTGGATTGCAATTGTGCAATAGTAGGAGGCATTGTGATATTTCATTATGTCAAGGCCTTAGCATACAATAGTGTCACTCAGAAACTGATGCCAACCTTGGTTTATTTTAGGAAGATATCACATCATTGATGAGTCCATATGCAATTTTTTGAAAATATGTTCAACCTCAAAGGCATCCAATAGAAGAGCAAGTGATCAAGGTTGTGACATTGTGGGTACGGAGACAAACAAAAAACTCATTGTCTTCTTGCATTGCTTGAGATACTAGAACCATTTATCTCTTTTTAAATGGGTTAAACCTCATTTTTAAAAAATGGAAGAGGTGTGAGGTTTTCAGTTTTAAGATTCCATAATGAATTGGGCAATTGAATTTTGCTACCATATGTTAGTAGTAATAATACAAAGAGTTTTCTACTATTGAGATTTCAAATTAATGTTTTTTTGTTCCATTGTAAACTTTTAGTTGAAACTAACAAAATGGGAAATAGTTCTACATGATGATTTATTATCAAGACATGCTTAATGTTCTATTGTATGGAATATCGTTTGCTTGACTATTCTACCAAGTTCACTTTACCTATTTTTCAATTGCACTTTATCAAATCTTGAAGTGCACCTTGTTATTTGGTGAATTTGGCTTTACTCGCTTTCCATGTCGATTGTGCCAAATAGCAGTGAATTGGTCAGTTCCAACTTTTCAATAGAACTTCCAATTTTGATTTTAACTTCTTTTTTAAATTGAAAGAACCTTTGTCTTTCACCCAAATACATTCTGATGCCATTTCATTGTTGATTTTGTTTCATTCATGTGCTTTCCTAAATGCTTACACTACCTACACAAGAAAGACCATGTACTTGGGTGAAGCTACAACATTTAGATTTACCTCGTAATCTTGGGCTAGTCCTAACCTCTACACGGGTGGGACAAAACCCACATTGGACTTTCCAAGTGGTCTAAATCCTTGTTGCTCGGGACTACCACCTCTATGTTCCGTTCTAACTGCAAACTTGTCTAGTTCGAGGATTTAGTGCATCGAGGACAAGTCCTTGGGCCTCCTTCTCCAAACCTTCATTCACCAGGACCTATGTGACTTGTGAATTTGTTAAATTGAAAATCGAACCAAGCCCAACATTTAGACTCATAACCCAAACCATCGCAAGGGCTGCCCTACAATGGTCCAAACTTGGCCCTGACTAGGTGAATCCCCCACACTTGAAGGTCTGCATAGAAGGGCATGTCACCTTGGTTTTAGTCCAAGGAAATAATATACCCTTAGGCTTAATTCTAGATTTTATGCCTCAAATTTTAAGACTCTTCCATTTAGATTTTTAATAAAAATTCCATTTGGGTTCCATTCCAAATTGAATCCAATTCTAATTACCCTATCTTTTTATTAAATTCAACCAAAATCAATTAAAAAGTCGAATGAAGAGAATTTTCAGAAATTTCATGGGAATTTTGATGAAGTGCATAAGTTTTTTGTAATTCATATAAGTGAATATGGAAAAAGTTTCAAATTGGAACAATGAAAATGTGAAAAAATGGTCATGTTCCACACATTTCAGAGGAAGAGAAAAGATTTAAAAAGCAATGGAGACAAAATCTAGTTCAAATTTAAATAGCCTATGGGAAAAAAAAAACTAAAGACTATTTAAGCTTTTTGAGGCAAATTTTTAGGGAAATTGGAAAAAAACTGGACAACCCACTTATCAAGTTGGCAAAATAACCAAAATAACATTGGGGACTTTGTGATTTGGTGAAGTGAATGTGACAAATAGATGAAGGGAACTTGACAAAACAACCAAATGGCAACATAACAATGCGAACTTAGTGATTTGGTAAAATTAACTTGGCAAAATAGCAAAGCAAACCTTATTAAATGAACCAATTTGATTGGTCCATCACAAGAAAAAAAAAATACTAAAAGTTCATAAGTTTTTCAACATATAAGTTACCACATGAAGATGTAATGTCTCCCTTTTCACCGAATTATATAAGTGAGAAAGTGAGAAATTTGGGAAAAAATTCATATGGCATAAAATTGAGATTGTTAACATGTGATAGAAGTGCATGTGGTAAAAACGATAGGTGAGTGGTAAAAATATATTTCAACTGGTAGACTCCAGTTACTTTTCCTCTTATTTGTTAAGGTCATAATTTTCATGTTATTTAATCATCTTTAATGATTTGAAAGCCTATTGGAGCACCCAAAGATAAGTTACAAATTATTTTGAGATTTCATGATCAATTGGGCCCTAAGTGATTTTTTTTGATACATTGATCGTTCATTTAGTCAAAGATGAATCAAACACTTTGATTCTTAGATTTCAACATTAAATTTGAACTTTGAAAATTGTTCTAAATTTTCAAAATGTCAACAATTTCTTTCATTTTTAATTTTTAAAAAAAAATACATACCTTTTTTGACCTTAAAGGTGTATCTAATAAGGGGCATCTTGGACCTTACCCATCTACCAAAAAAATTAATTTTTATATCCGTACCCTAACCCAATGTAAATTTTTGAATGTTAATCTACCTTTATCTAAATGGTAAAAAATTGGAAAGAAATTTGTATCCTTAGCTAAGGATATATAAAAACAATAGACTCACCCAACATTACTTTGTACTAAACTAGTGTTGGTTGGTTTCTCCTTTTCTTTTTCTTTTTTTTTCCATAGCTAATTGGGTAAGGTTTTTATTATGTAGATTTTTGTTTCACACTAGGTATCAAATAATCAAAATTTGAAGTTTTTGGAGACCTACTAACTACCAAGGTGCTTATAGCACGCAAGTCCTAGAAAAATAATCCATGTTATTAATTTCATTGTTTATTAAAATAATACCCATTTGTTGTGTATAAAAGTTAGTTTTGAAATACTCAATTCAATGCTTGACCTAATAATCATTTAGGATATGGTCAAGGTAAATTTTATTAATGTAAAATTTTTCACTCCTAAAATAAAAATATTTCATTTTCAATGAGTCATACTTAAGTGGCCATGTTTTTTTAAAAATAATATTTTGAGGATATTTCTTCGTCAAATTCCTTTGAAATGAAAAAAAACCTTGTATATATATAAACATGGATGGAAATCCATCCATAATAAGTATAAGGCACATCAATGCGAATGTAAACACACAAGAGGAAAACCAAAACAATCAAAACAATAGTAATGAAGTAGAAAACCTAATGTTAAAAGGGCATCCTTTGCCACAAATTAACTATTGATGGAGGTGCACTAACTACTATGTGTGGAAGAGATGAAGAATTGTGATTAAACATGGAAACATACTAAAAAATTACGTTGGCTTACACAAATGTGGAAGGTTATTGACATTCGTTGGTTATAATAATATATAACCATCAAAAATATTAAGGAGGTTTGTTAATGGCAAGCTATATTGTCATGTACACAAGAAGCCAAAAAGGAATCAAAATGAATTTGGAGATTACCATGGGTTTGTATAGTAGGGGGATGAAATCATTTCCTAGTGTTTGTTTTATGTTGGATTGTGCCTTATTTTGAATGGCAACTGTTATTGCATGTATTATGGTCCTTGAAGCATACTACACCAAATTTGTACAAGTCGAATCGGTAATGACAACATTTATTGCAACCCTAACATTGGGTTTACAACCAAGTGTGAAGTGCAAGGGCCCATGAGGCCAAAAGTGTGTTTAGGTGTGAAACACATTTTCACAAATGGGGGAGTGTGCAAGGGATGAAGGTTAATGATTCCCAAGTGCATTCTCATTTTGGGAACTACATTTGTGCGGAGTTGCAAATGTTTAGAACCTTGGCTGGAAAAGCAAATAAGCACCAAATTGGGCCCTAAGACATCATTAAAAAGGTCTTGAAATGTAGACGTTTAAAATGCCCTCGCATTGTTCATTTAAACTTCATTGACATGAGTTATGATCAAAAGAAAGGGCGAGAATTTGACTCCTGACCACAAGTCCTTTGAAAACATGGGTCAAATGAAGTTCGATTGCGGCATGTTATACACTGTTGGAAAGATCTTTTTGAGGGCTATAAGACATTATTGTCACATTCTACAAAAAAAACTTGATTTGAAATAGATATGAACATCCAAAGTTTTGAAATAACAAAAGTTTTAGTTTTGGACTTTCATTTGGGAGTCTTAGGGGAAAGTGACATTAGGATGTAGTCCTCACGGAAAGGCACAAAATATACTATAAGGACAACAATGGTGCCTCCTCCCAAAGGTTACAAGCCATATAAAGCTTGTGCTTGAAGTTGTTTTTACTAAATCCATTGCACCATTGTTGGTGTGCCCCTAAACTTGTCAAAAGACCCAAAGGTGGGTCCCAAAGCGAAACAACATAAGAAGAAGAGGGTTAGGGCATGTTTCCTAACTCACCAAGGTTTGAAAATCATTTCTAGTGATGACAATGTCCATTCATTTTTTGTGTATGGCATGGGAAAAGGTGGGAAGTTTCCTTCTATATGCAAGCTCCACTTTCCAACAAGATAACTACAACAATATTTCGAAGTGTATCATGGGTTGTAGTGCGTTCACTCCTGCATGGGTAACGTAGCAAATGGATACCAAAATCATCGATGGTATGATCACATTAACATCGTGAAATATGTGCAATCATAGGATGTGGTATACTAAGATGAATACGTAATGTTATAAGGAAATGGGTTATAGACAAACAAAATGAAAGGGTGTTAAGATGAGTTAATAACCAAACCTAGCTTGTTGCTGGACCTACACAAGAATGGAGATGTGTTTGCATGACATCCAAAAGAACATTTGTTAGAAACAAAGTAAATTCATACTCATATAGTTGGTCCAACAAAAAAAATTGCATTTGAAGATATGATTGCACCATTAAACTATTGAAAGGCAAAACATGTGCTCAAACGACCTCATGTAACATTGCATTGATATTCCGTAGTATTAACTAGAACGGATAAATATCAATATCTACATGTGCCACCACATCAAGAAGAGTAGGATGATCATCATGTTGGAAATGAGAGATTAATGTAGGAGTGATCAAAGCTCAATGTCCTAAAAAGGTAAGGGCAGCAAATCAGACCGCTCAAGGAAGGCCTAGCCCCCTTGAAGAAACATGAAAAATGACTTAACGGCGTCTTAATGATAAGCCAAATCGTCGATTGTGGTGCCAAAGGATCCTGAACCCAATAATTTTTCCAACATAACTATGGTATAAACATTAAACTCATTGTAATGCTACAATATGTATTTGGTGATGGAAATACAATATCTTGTAAGTAGTTCAAACGCTAGCCATAACAAATTGAAAGCATTGCAAAAACTACTTGAAGATTTGCAAGCATAGGAAAGTTGACGTGCTCCTAAATCCCTTGCTAGACCCACTTGAGGGTCCAAGTACGTTGAATTATGGAAAGTTGGGACTTGGGAGCCACTCCCGACTTCTAGCACTAAAAGGGGGTAGAGGGGCGTGTTAGAAGTCCCGGGATTAGACTAGGAAGAGGGACAAGTATTATCTCACTCGAATCTGCATCCAAAACCAACCACAAGAGGGTTAGTTCACATTCAGGAACACCCTTGGGTGTTGGGACAAGCCACAGGCACTTGGACTCACTTGACTCATCACGGCCCGGACTCGGGGGAAGCCACCACCTTCCCCCATATAGTATTTTCTACAGCTCTCGGTGGAGGCTACATTCAAATGGCTCTTTTTCCAGGGACTCCCAAGGAGGAGTCCCAAAACTGTCTCGGGTTGGAGTCCCGGGTTGGAGTCCTGGGACTTTGGGAGCTCATATCTCCTGGCTTCGACCTCCGATTGGAGTGAGGTCTCAACCAAAGTTGTAGCTTTTCTCGAGAGCTTTCCAACGCCATGTTGCACTCCTTCAGCAGACGTCGGGAAGAGATCGATTCCTGACTTTTAGTGGTCGGGAGTCAAACTGCCAGTTTGACTCCCGGCCCTTCTTTTGCCCATAACGTGGGCTGCAGATGTCCAAATGGCACATGCGAGGCCATTTTGGGCATCTACACGTTAAGACTTTTCCATTGATATAAAGAACACCTCAATGCGAGGTGTTTTGGCCATTGAACTCGAGCTCTGAATTTTTGGGAGTCCTCCGGGACTCCAACTTCCCACTTTTGGGGGTGTGAGTTTCATCCTCACACTTATCCCAAAGTGGGGTTGCGACAAAAGTTAGCTATCATGTTGAGGTCCTTTTAGAACACTTCTAATACAAAGGATTCCACACATGGTAAAGAAACTCACTTGAGCATTTACAATATGAAAATTAGATTCAAGTGTAAGAAAACCTAGAGGAAGTGATATAGACTACTCTAACCCTTATGGATACCAAGCTACACATTTTGTCAGTTGCATTGAAAGTCCTAATGTTATAAACTTTTCCCATAATCACAAAAAAAAAGTACCATGTCCAAGGTAAGGCCAACTATGTGCATATCATGAAAGAAAAACACAAGTTGGGTGGGCTATTGGGCTATTATAGTAAGACAAAAAGCGCAAAGATGAGCTAGCACAAACAAACATTCTTTTCAAAGGATCCCCTTGTTATGTACCAAATTCAAATGAAATGACTATAAAATCTTTTTCTTTAAAAACCTTTGCAAAATATAATGGAAATGAATATGCATAAAACCAACTAACAAATGAAAAAAACTAATTCAAAATGCCGATACAAAATCACAATTTTTGAAAAATGATTGTTCGAGATATTGAATTAAACGTGTTCCAAACATCCATATGTAACACCACCCATTGTGCATGGAGATCTGACATAGCTCTAACCCCATGAACGACTCTCTCGCACTTGACGAAAGTTATTGACCCAAACTGATGTGAACTAAAATGCTTTGCAAATGAATCCCAAAACTGTAATTCAGATCTGTGAACTGAAAAATCTCTCATTATTTGTCAAAATGAGATATGTATCAAAGCTTATTTATTCAAAGATTGACAGCTTCAAAGAAACAACTTAGTCTGTAACAGCACTAGATGGCATGATGCCAAGCTTAGAAGTGTAATGTGAAAGGGCTTGACAGATTATAGTAGGCTGGAGTTGGAGTGGGAGAATGTGCCGTGGTAGTTTAGGGTTTAGGGTTTAGGGTTTAGCCCCCAAGGCTCTGTCAAAGGCATCTTAGAAGCTTGTTTTCCCTATCATGTGGTTTCCATACTTGATGGCTGGAAAGTCAGATGATGTTTTCAAGGTTCCAAGGGTGAAGGGTGATGCTGTGTGTTGGTAATCTGTGCGACTGGGAGTTGCAGGTTTACTGGCTGGGAGTCGCAGATTTCCTTGAAACTCCCACGCAGTGGCACGCGTTCGAAGTTGCAGCTTTGCTTGCTGCTTGAGAACTTGAAGCTTTCTGTCCGCTCTTCTCTACTCTCTTTCCTCACTTTCCTGCTTACTTCTCTCTCCTACTCTTGTGGCCTAGCTCATCTCGCTGCCGTTGCCTGTCCTTCCACTCCACTCCCGCTTAGCTGCTCCTTCCTAACACTGCCTTGCTTTATCCCTTGCCGAGAAGTGACGTTCACC
>Ga0209611_10007773_pt1 | contig 17071 bp, 11 predicted proteins | sample S1TSphgellanicum_3_FD_187693 | JGI IMG/M metagenome (GOLD analysis project Ga0209611, IMG submission 187693) | Host-associated microbial communities from peat moss isolated from Minnesota, USA - S1T2_Fc - Sphagnum magellanicum MG (SPAdes) (version 2) | ecosystem: Host-associated > Plants > Peat...
TTAAAAAAAAAAAAAAAAAACCCCTTAGACCATTAAGATGTGATGGTTGAGTTTTTGTTTACTATCTTAATAGTTTGAATCTTTTTATTTTTCAAACAAGGTGGACTAATTGGCTCAAATGGACTTGGGCTAGGTAGTAACCAAAATTCAATCCTGAAAACAAACAAATTTAAAGTATTAAGATGTGGCAATTCAATTTCTTTTGTCATCTTGATGGTTTCAACCTGTGTTTTGAGGGTATTTGATGTGAATGGTAAAAAGTGGGGGTTCAGGGTCAGGATATATAAGTAAATTTTTTTACTTATATATATCTATATATATAAGTAGATTGAGCTTTATAATTAGATATTAATTTTAAATAGTTGTTCAACTCTATATTTACATAGACCCCTATTTACATAGACACTGGTTTCAACTTTATTTTCCTTCTTTGTTTTGTTTTTTCTTTTTTCACGTCGAGTTGACTAGGTGGTTGAAGTTAGGTCCTTAATAAATAGGTACACAAAACTTAGATTGGTAAAATGTGGCAAACAAATTTCTTGATGGTCTAAGTTTTTATTTCCTTGAACTAGGTGGAACAGGTCCCAATCCTTTATGGCACCCAAAATTGAGTTTCAAAATTTATAAATAATTCATTAAATTGAAAAAACTTACCTACAAAATGAAAAATAAATTAAAATATTTTAAATTGATCGGTCAATGGTCAATGTTAGTTGGTTGACTGGCCAACTAATGTGTCAAACATAACACTTATGTGACTCTTGATGCAAATTTAGTGCACATTTATTTTTAAAAACACATTTTTATAAATTGGAACAAAAATAAGATTTTTTTTGGTCACCAAGTGGCAAAAATTTGTTGACAAAAAAAGGCCCTACTTCCAATAGATTGTGAAGCCATATGGAAGGTTTCCACAATCGATCATACAACTTGCAACTTATATAGTAGAAAAGCTTATGCAATTTAGCAAATGGAAAGTAATCCAATTTGCATACAAAAAAATCTCCAAATTTGCTTATAAATTAGCTTTAACTAGGTTTTGATGTGAGTCAAATAATGAAAAAAATCCCACTTTTTGAGTTCATGATATCATTTTATGATCCTTGTGTGAAAAAAACTCTAAACCAAAAAACCTTTGGATGAGCCTAATAAATATGGAGGACAAAAAGACTCACCTACATAAGAACAACATATCTCCCTTTGTGAAGGTCAACTAACTAACCTTGCCTTATATTTACATATATTTGTACACAAAAACTTGACACACACCTTTGGCAACATAGCAGGTTGCCAAACATCACGTTTTGTTTTTATTTTTGTTCAATGGTTGTACCTTGTGTGTTCCTACTCCCCAGAACAAAAGGCAGACCCTGGAACCCAAGTTAGTCTGGAAATTCTAAAATAGATTCTTGTAGTCCACATTTGCACAATCCAAAGTTATATATATATATATATATTTATATTTTAATTTAAAAAAATTTTAAAAAATTTTGTAAAAATTTGACACAAATGGACCAACTCCATTGCAAAGAGGAAACAAGTACAAAGTGATTCATTTAAATTTTTTTAAAGACCTAAAGGTATTGAAAGACTTAGTCACACAAACTTTTGTACCCATGGTAACAAAAATAGAAATTAAAAGGAGGATTGGAGGTTGGCCAAGGAGTGCACTTTTGGTGCCAATTATTGCACCAAGGTGTGCCCACTTTAGGGAAAGAAAGATAGGGCAAATTTAGGAGAGAAGAGTTGCTCAAAGAATCAAGGTTGTCTCCTGAGAAAAAGAGACCATGAGGAAAGAAAGAGCCAAAGACTAAGAGTAGGTAAACATTTCTTGTTTATGGAGGGGGATGGGGAAATAAGGGGCACACTATGGGTTTCTTGCACAAAATCGCTTGAGATATTGCAAGGATGTTTAAAGATAGCTCGTTAGGGGGTATTTAGTGTTTTCCACACTCTCCTCTAAACGATTTCTCCAAATGCTTTACATATAAGGAAACGCCTACTCACCAAGACCTCCCCTAATTTGAGAGTCATAGCATTGAGCACCATAGGTCGAGGGTTTAGGCCCGAAAATTAGGGAAGGTCCAATATTCCCTAGGGCTATGGTCTTATTTTATGGGACCCTAAACCCCAAATCTTATACCTATACAAAATGCCCTTTGGCAAAATGGCATATGACACACCTTCACATTTGGTTAGGTTTCTGAATTGAATGAAATATTATAATGCAATTAAATGAACAGATTAAAAAAAATTCACTAATAATTGCAAGTTTAAGCAAACTTACAATTGTTTGTAATATCAGATGTGAATTAATTAGATCATTTTCAAGAAATTTGAAATTTTCGAATTTTTTTTTTTCAAAGAACAAAAATTTGTGAAAGAAAACAGGGAATATTATAACTTTTTTTAGGTTATTATATTTTAAGATGTGCAATCTTCAAAATAATATAGTTAGTCCACATTACAATGTTGACCTTGCCATGGTACTACAATATACTAGGTTCCAAGCTACAATCACAAGAAATTATCAAGACTTTAATTTTAAAATTTCCTTAATTAGGACACCAATTTGGCTTCAATGTTAGTACTCTAATTGTCTCATTTTCCTTAATGTTGCAACAAGGTTGACAACTAAGTACTTACCATCACACTTTACTAAGGACATTACATCACAAAATTTATGCTTGTTCCAACATTTGAAGAAGCACCTTAACCCTACTATATGAATGTCCAAAACTTAAAGCTCTTAACACCTATGTTAATAGAACAAGATGTCTAGGGGAACACCCATTTCGTTGCCATTTAAAATTTTAATCACCATTGATATGGAAAATCATAAACATTTCATGTAATTAAATAACCCCAAATTTTTACTCAATCCATATAGGAAATTTCAAATGAAATATGTGTTAATTCATTGTAGTTTTGTTTTCTATGACTTTGCCCTTGATTAAAGACATGGCAAAAGTCTCTCATACAATGTTAAAAGTCTTTCAATGTTTTTTGTGTTCATGAAAACATCAACAATATTACTTTGAAATATAACAATTATAAACTAGTAAAAACATGGACATAACTTGTAGAATTACCTATACTAGTTCGTAATTAAAAATGCATTTAATTGTATTTGGAAAAAAATGGTTTGAGCTTTTGTTTTGAATCACTTTTGGATTTTTTTTCTAGTCTTAAGTACTTGAATGAGAATGGTAATGTTCCCAATAAACTATACTTGAGAAAAACATCAAGTTAATAATCATTATAAGAAATACAATCTATTGGAATAATTTGAGATGCAAGCTTAACAAAAGCTATAACATGATGGAAGGGAAGAATATTATGAACAACACTAAGTGGTAAAGAGTTCTAGAATATTCAACTCCTTGGATGCCAATATTCGCACATATGGAGGACAAATGGAAGAATGTACAAATATTATAATCGACTTAAAGTATTCCACAAACCAATAACATGGTTTGAACCAATTTAATTATATTAGTGATGAACATTATTCACTTCCAACCATCAAGCTTGAAACACATAAACCAAAAATGATCAAACATGCACAATTGTTCATACTTCCAATTGTATGTGAGCAATAAAACTATTGATGTAAATTGGTATAATTATTGGTTGATAACTTCATATTGATATTGATTATGTCTTCAATATACAACAATATTTTGCATAATAAATTCTTTCAATAATCATGTTACGATTTTATTGATGTTCATGAAGATTCTTATAATCATATGACTTTCATTTCAAGGAAGCCTATGTAAAGGTTTAGGGTGTGATACTTCATGTATTTGTGTACACTAGGATTTGAATATCATTTTTCATGTTTAAAGTGTTCATTTTCCCATGAACAATGAAACTCCAGTCAATAGTGCCCTATCCATTATTGTATGTAAAAGATTCCCACTAAGAAAATTAGAAACTTCAAGATTTAGGGTTTTACATTATTGTTTACCTACACAAATGCTACTAGTAATTGGATTGACACCACACTAACAAATGGATCACAATCAAAGAACTAATTATCCAACACTAGACTTTTATTATGTAAACACGCCCATTAATACCAAGAACATATAATTTAATTATTTACTTCATCATGTGCCATGGTAAATTGTGAAGAATTTTCCTTCTTATGCATCCAAATCACTTTTCTCTACAAACATAATCCTTAAAAGTACATGACCAAATAAAAATTCATGACAATAAAAAAAAATGCAAAGTAAAGTGCAACCTAAATGACTTGTGCATCAATTCTCTTTAATGAAAAAAATTGATTTGGCACTAGACAAAGCTAATTGATCAAAAACCTCTTCCATATGACATAGGTGCATGCAAAAGTTGTTATATTCCAAGGTTTGGGGTTTCTTGTTCTTCAAGGCTTAAGGTTTGTGTTGAAGGTTTTGGGTTCCCCCATGAAGCTTCCTAATCAACCATTTGAATGCTAAATTTTATTCACCCAAGGGGCTTCACCACTTCAACTTATCTCTCAAGCCAAGTCTGCAATACACGTGAAAGAAAGGAAAGAAGAAATATTGGGGCATGCAAACAAACCATTAAATGTGTGCACATTTAAAGTCATAAACACCAACAAGGGCCATGAGGTGAACAAGGATGCCTCTAGTGTTTTTTCTAGCAATGCCTTCGGAAAAGCTTTATTGTTGAAAATGGCTCCATCTATGTTTGCAACTTTGCTCCTTCATCTAGTTTTGATATTCTTTCAAAGTGTAGCATTTCCTCATGTTGTCTTCTCCTTTGGATTCACACTTTTAGTTCCCATCATTTAACTTCATGGTTTGTAACCTTTGTTGTAGGTTCTTTTTCTTTATATTCATGCCTTGTTGAGTCATTAATTGAAGCATTGAGATCATTGCCTTCATTGCCCAAGTGCAATAGGAGGTACATTCTCTCCTACATTCTGAAAATAAAATGCAGAAAAAATATTTCTCACTATATATTTTCTTCTTACCATTACCTTAAACAATATGTTTTAAAACACTTGAAACAAAAATGTGATGTATGTGAAGTCAAAGTGATCATATATAGTCCAAACCATTATGCTTTCTCTATTACTTCTAAAATAACATGAGACCTTCATGGAGCATTCCAGTTCAATGATACCTTGATTTACCATTTAAGTTGGATGAGACCTCCATTTAGGATTTCAGATGGATGATGCCTTATTTAGGGGTTCAGATGGATGGGACTCCACTTAGGGTTTTGAATGGACAATATCTTCATTTAGGGTTTCACATGGATTTTCAACTTCTTATTTAGGGTTTCAGATGGATGATTCCTTCTTGAAAGGACACACAATTGAGACTCCGAACTCCAAATCTAAAAGTTGATGAACAAGAACATGGATGAGAACATCTGAATGGTGTCATGATGTAGGCAAATCCTAAACAAGTTGAAGGTGGCCGTGGGAGCTGGATTGGATGGCTAAACTAGACACCCATCATATTAGAGCCACAGGGATTTAGGGTTTTACAAACCCTAAACTATAGTTGTTCGGTTGTAACCTTAGGGTTTGCAGCTGAGGGTTTACAACAAAAACAATTTCGTTCTTTCTCACTTGTCTAGTTTTCACCAATTGTTGGAGAACTGGAACCCGGCCATTCTTGAAAACTGAAGAATGGGACTGCCTGCCCAATATCTGTATATTACAGGAAAATTCTGTCAAGTGGATATTCCCTTTCACTTGCGCGAAGAACTGAACAGACATCAGTGATCACAGTTCAAACACTGTGGTGGACAGTCTTCTGACATTGAAATGAAGGTTCAGTGCACAGAGTGAGTTGGGTTGGCATGGAACAAACCTATGGAAAATGGAAATACAGAGTGACTTGGGAAATCCTGTGACTTTTACACTTAGAACTCCTGAGCACTCAATTTACCGTTTTAACTTAGAATCCACATTTGTGAGGAATGGAGTGACCTGAATTTTTCAGTAGGCTATGAAGGAGCCCACAGAAAGAAGAGACATTTGCTGTCAGTCGTCATCGTCCATTTCCCACATGAGAAGAAGCTTCGTCCCTGTGTAGGGCCAGGCTTTTTCACTACCCGTTTTCTGCTTTTGAACACCACAGAAGCACATTAAGTTAGCAGAGTTGTGATCAATTGTTGTCTCCACCACCTCAACATTTGTCTCTGCATTCTTGAAAGGCCTAGGCATAGCTTTTGGCTTCCTCAACTTTGGAATATAAAGCTTTGTCCCATCATCTGCATAGGTCTTGAAAGAATTTGTCACTTTTAAGATGATCCCCTTCTTCACTAATTCAAGAGCAAGATAGGCTGTGTTCCTGGCATCATCAAGGCCACAGTGTTCTCGGCCTTCCCATACAAGACCTAACAGCTCAACTGCCCCTTGCAAATTTGTCTGCATGTGTCCAGAAAATTTGCGGAATGGGACTTTTAAGTTGATCCACCTGCCATCCATTCCAGAACCAGAAACTCAATATCTGTTGAGAAACTGGAAACATAAATTTGAAAATGTGCAATAGAAATGTTTTCTGTTGCAGCAACTCTGGCAGACTGTGGTGACACTGCAGCCATTGTTACAGACTGCTTCTATACACCTGCACATTGTCAGAAAATGGCTTAAACTGATGACAACCAAGCTTTAAAATGTGGGCCCCTTCATACCTGTTGAAATAGGGGGGCTTTTGCAAAGACTTCCATTTGCATTCCATCTCAAGCATGACCTTGCAATCCCAGTCTGACCATGTGACTATCACAAAGCGTGTATTTTTCACACCACTCTCCTCCAACCACAAGTCATGCATCTCTAGAGCTTTCTTGAGGGACACACCATGATCCACCTGCACATATGCACACCACCTGCACATCAGACAATATAGTACACACAATCTATTCCAGTATATAGATGGTGTCAAAAGTGAGAAAGCAATAAGCTCTGCAGATTATGTCTCGGTTGAGATTCTGCAGAGATTATGTCTTGGTTGAGACTCTGCAGAGATTATCTTTACAGAATGGAATACATGTGTTTGGATGGGGGAACAGCAAGTTTGCATCCCTAGCCCAAGAAATACTCATTGTAGAGTGTAAATATTTGGTGGCCTGTACAGTAATGAACAGATGTTGAACAGGGTCTTCTGCACAATGGAACATAATTCTTTGATGAACATCACTCAGTTACTCGACCTTGAATGAAATAACTGCAAGAGGAAACTGGTATTATGTACATAAGATATATACTTACTCCGCAGATTATGTCTCGGTTGAGATTCTGCACCTTGAATAGCAGGAGACAGTTCTCAGAGCCCAGAGGATCAAGGACCAAAAAATTGGAAGGATACACCCAATCTAATACATTATTGTGATAATCAGACAGACACATAGGTAGAAAGTCAGTGATGGTTGTCAGGGGGCTCCTTTCTGCTTGACAGGTGTGGCGTGTGCACCCAATTGACTGCACACTCCTCAGAGTAATGGCCCCACAGATGGGCATTATATTTCTCACATAAATCTTCACAGTGCATGATTCTCGCACAAAATCATGATGTCACACAGATTTCTGTGAAGCAATCTCTCAATCCTCAAAGTACTGGAAACATTCCATAGTACATGAAATTTCTGCTGTGATATCACATGATATGTTCAGTAAAAACCAATGGAAAAAAAGAGCAGAGAAATGGTTACAGTAGGGCCGGAGATTGAATGGAACTCATTGTACACATACCTCAGCCTGCTGTATTCCTGTCAGAAGTTTGCAGAACTGGGAAAGCTGTGGATGGCAGTCAGGTCTCACATAGGTTCGAAAGCTCCCTTCCAATTTTTGCATGTTCAAGTTCACCAAAACTGCAGGAAACTCAATTATCTCTGCAGGCTGCAGGTTTACTGGCTGATCACATGTTGACTCGAAATCTATCACCACCAGGTAATCAAATTCTTGAGTGCTTTTCACAAACCCTGAGTAACATAATAGAGTGGGCTGTGTATGATCAATGTGAAGCGGCTTCTTGAGTGGAGAAATCTCCTTCATTGTGTCTTGTTGTGAAACCCTCAAGCTTGAATCAGACCTGTCAATTCCAGTCATATCTATGGAGCTTGCAGGAGGACTTGTATTTTGAAATCCATCCCAAACAATTTGTGAGGCAATATTTCTGCTTTCTTCCAGAGCTGTCTCCAATGAGGGTGAAATTGCCCTATGGAGTTTTGCTTGAGATTCAAGGAGAGATTTATGGCTCCCTCCATAACCTAGGTCTAGCTGCAACATTCGAGAATGAAGGCGACGTCTAGCAATCTCACGGTTTCTGTGCATCCTCTCTGTGATGCAAAAATCACCAAAGTCAGCACTCTGCAATCACGATTTGGGTTAAGCCCAAGAACTAATAAATTGCAGTTTCTTTCTTCTGTCTACCACCTCCCGCATTACAGCTAGAGTTGAAAGATTCATGACTTCCAGAAAGCATGCAGAAAATATCGCCCCCGGTTTGATATGGCCCTAAACCCTAAACCCTAAGGCAACAAAAATAGTCCCGCGTTGGAAACTTCAGCAAACATCCATACTTCCCTCACACTCAGAACAGCCACCATTGCTTACTATCTCCCTGATTGACTTCATTGTGAACTCTAGGTTCAAAAAGTAATCTTCGATTAGAGCTTGTGTCTCTACATAGCTGTTGGGCGCATGTAGTAGTTATCTAACGACATAAAAGCGAGGCGAGAGAGAGAACAAGAGAACGTGAAACATGTAGACTATCTCACCTCTTTGGACGTCGTTCATGGCACTCTCTCTCTCCACCCTTTCCCGCCGCGTGAGATAGGGTTACACAGTATCGCGATGCTTTCTGGATTCGTTACTTCATGGCGGACGATGATGATGATATATTCCAGAGCGGTAAATGTGTGAAAGAAAATCTGCTCCGAATCTTTCCAGACACCTAATTTACAGATTCCGTTTTCTCTTGTTGATCAAGATCTCTCTCTCTCTCTCTCTCTCTCTCTCGCATTGGTGTAACCATCTCTCCTCTTGCAAATCATCTTCTCCGCGTCTATCTTCTTCGTGCTCTTGTAGTAGTTTCTTGGCGCTTGCATTCAGCCGACAATGCTCAAAGAAGCTTGGGAAATTCTTCTCATGGTTTGCACTGATTCTCAACACACCAAGAAGAAGAAGAAGAATAAGAGGAGAAGGAGCAAGAGCACGTTTGGAACGCATTCCAAGAATATAACTGTCTTGCCAAGTGCTGATTCTGCAGTTGCAAGGCAGAAAGGGCAACTAAAAGCCTCTACGGTAGGCAATCCGTCACCAATCATTGATTCTCGCCTTACTGACTCATTAACGGGTGGACTGTGCATCGATCCTCGCCCTCGTGACTTATTAATGGGTAGAATGCGTACCCATCCTCGCCTTAGTTACTCATTAATGTGTAGAATGGGCATCAATCCACACCTTAGTGACTCATTAATGGGTAGAATGGGCCTATGCCATAGTGCTGTGGCAAGTCCAACATTTTTATTTATTTATTGGAAGCACAACAGCACATTTAAATGGGATTGCAGATTGCAACTACTATTTTTTATGAGGCGTAAAGATTGAAATGCAGAATTCTTGAAGAAATAAATTGTTGAATCTTGTTTCAGATTTGTAAATTGTAATATTAAAAGGTCTAGCTTCTTTATGCTCAATTCACACCAAGGGATAATTAGTAGGAGTATTATTGTTCCTTTTAACCCTCCCTTGGTTGGGGGGTTAATACAATTAAAGTTTAACCAGTAAACTAACCCATGCACCCTTCACACTAGGGGGTAGGTAGCTAAAATTAATTTAACCTCACATTAGGTGAATCAAACTTAAGGTGGAAATTTTTAGATAACAAATTGGATGACACCTAAATTGTAGGTGGTTAGGAATTACTTGGTTTAATTTTTTTTTACTTTTCATTTACATGTGCCTATCCATGCAAACTTAAGCTTCTAAGTTTTGTCATATTTGGAGAATATTTGTGTATAGAAGTTGTTCTATGTTGGTTTTGTTATTTTATAGTTTAATCTACAAAGGGGGTCAATTTCGATTTTTAACTGCTAAGAAAAGCTTGTTGAATAACAAAGTAATGTAGCACTGCTTTTGTAACAAATAGGTTCACAGAAAAAAATGTCAAGGGTGGTGCTTATGAAAGGTGTTAAAAGGCAATTAGAACTAACTACCCAACAACTTGTAGTAGAAAATGTAGCAACACAGGAAGAATAAATTAATCAACTTGAAGAAGCACAACTTGTGGGTGTTCCAAACACAAATGCATTCTAGCAAAAGGAAGTTACAAATCAACAACAAATACTAATGAAACAAAAAGTTAATATGGAATCACAAGTACCTGTTGTCAACCATCAACTTACACTGCAAGTTTCAAACCAACAACAAGAAATCAACTTGCAACCTAATGGAAAAACAACTAAACTTGTTTGTAATGTTCAGGAAGCTAGATCTACCCAACAGCACTAGCAATTTACAATTCATAACTATCATATTCCCAAAAAATGAATGAATTGTCATTATCAATATAACCATTCGAAGATGTTCGAAACAATGAACATGTTATTGGTGATTTAGAATAGGAACATGTTCAATATTTGAATTAGGTGGAATAACTTCAACATCTTGATAGGAGACTCACAAACCAACCAATTGTTTTTACTTCATTTTGGACTAACTAAGGCACATATAGTACCTGTTGTTGTTTGTCAAAGTTAGTTGCTTTACAATGTTTGGTCATCCAAAGCAAACAAAACCATGTCATGTATTTCAGAACATACCAATTCAGAGGGAAAATATTGATCTTGAAATCATAACATGTGGTTAGTGTCAACAAATTGGTCATGATTTCAAATTTTGTCCTTTTGTGGATTAAAGTTTTTGTCAAATTTTCAAAGAAAAGTTGACCACTTCATGATGGATTGTTTTTAGTATTCCAAAAAGGTTTTTTGTTTGCACCTGTGCAACAAAATTTCACACAAGTTGTTACAAGGAATGAAGCAATACCCATTACCCAACCAATAGGTTGACAACAATCGATTACACCAATAATGCGAAGTCATACAAATAATGTACCTTTTCCTTCTTATCCTATGTGGTACAATGTTATACCACCTTATTTATTCCTAGATTCAAATTTGTATCCAAGATATTTTAATGGGATGAAGATGTTTGAATTTGTTAATCTGAAAATCGCTACAATTTCTACGGCATGGTACCCTTATCCAAGGCCAAATCAACCTGTATTGACAATAGGCAACACCTCCTACTCAGCTAGTGTTCATGTTACTATACCAATTGAACCTATTTTGTATCAGCTTAAACCATCTATTATTACTCAAAATAGAATACATGTTCAAAAAAATGTGCCTGTCACATTGAATGCAACTATGTTAGGAAATAATACTAAAATGCAACTAGTTGGTGGAGTCCATTAAATGGATACTTATGGGGGTTAAATAGAGCCTACCCATGTGGTTAAGTAGGGACCATCTAAGGAGACACCTAGAGGCTTGTTTGAGTTATGGGATACTTAAGGACTATTTAAGGGGCTACATAAAGCTACATATGGGGTTACATAAGGCTTACCTAGAGGGCTTCCTATGGACTACCTTGAGAAGCCACCTTAGGGTTAGTTAGGATTTATTTAAGAAGATACCTAGGGGCCTACCTAGGTTATGGAATACCTAAAGATTATTTAAGGGGTTATATAGAGCATATTTAAGGGGTGAAAGTATGAAGAAAAAAACTAGTTGCACCAAGGTTAAAGTCTGTTCCAAGGACTGCATTTTTTACATGGCAATTTGCTAATTATTTATATTGCATTTTTCACACAATTTCTTTTACTAAATATCAAATTTGAAGCCAAATATGACATATAACATGATAAAAGTTCAATTTTTTTGCATCAAGCCTTAAATTATAGTCAAATTTATAATTTTATTTTGAACCATGATTACAAATTCAAAACTATAATAGTGTAAAAAGACATTCAAGTATTAAAATCTAAAAAGGTATATCACATGGATCTCTTCATGTGGAATATATTAAAGTTCCCAAAAAAATTGAAATGATTTGCTAAACATTTGATAAGGGAAAGGGCTTTTGATACAAAAAACCACATGTTCGCATTTTTTTTTAGTGCTTTAAACATTTTAAAAGACTCTTGAAACAAGGTGAATTTTTATGAAAATTTTGTAGTTACAACTTTGAAAGTATAAAAACTTATTACATATATATATATACACATATATATTTGATATATAATGTTCCCATGGTGATTTTTCAAATTTCAAAAAACAATTTTTAAGGACTATCCACACATTACTTGACTCTTTTTTTCCTACTTTCACCCTAAGGGGTTACCTAATGGCTATCAAAATCCTACAAAGGGGAACTACATAAAACTTATTTGGAAGGCTTCCTAAAGCCTACCTTGGGAAACCACCATAGGGTTTACCTAGGTTAAAGGATATTTAAAGTCTATTTAAAAGTTACATAAAGCCTACCTAAGGGTATTGAGGGATTACCTAGGGAGATATCTAAAAACTTAAATTAGGTTATGGGATACCTAAAGGTTACTTGGTGGGTTACATAAAGTTTACTATTGGGGTTACTTACTTAGATTTCTTAGGTTAAGGGATACCGAAGAATTATTTGAAATGCTACTTAAGGTTCTCATAGTTTAAAAGGGGGCTACATAAGGGGCTACTTAAAGGGATGCAATTTGTGAACATATTGTTTTTATGTCATGTTCACAAACTACATTTCCAATTGCAAGATAAATAATGACATCAAGATAACATGCTCACAAATATGGAACATAGATTCAAAAACACACCAGGGTTTTTGTCACGCCCAAAACACAAACTTGCAATAATGAAAAAATTAACATTAAAAAATTTAACCAAAAAGCTAATTTTTTAACAAAAAATCAAACTAAATAAGGAAATAATCACTAAGCTAATCAAGTTTTTTTTCATATATAATAATGATGAAGATTAACTAATTGAACTTGGATTCTCAACATTCCCCCTTAAATTCAAGTTCACATTTTATACATTAAACATGTTTTTGGATTTTTGCAACTTTTATGTACTTAAAACCTTTGTAAAAATGTTAACAATTTGATTTTTAGCACTAACATGAACAAGGTCAATTTCCTTTGTTAGAACCATCTTTCTCACAAAGTGATAATGCATTTTAATGTGTTTTGTCTTAATAATTGATTGAATTATTGAGTGCATTCACAATAAAAGGAGCCAAGGACTTCGTGTACATGCATAAAATCTTGCACCCCCATGACTTTGAAAAATGATTACGTGAGTTGTAAGGATTATAATTTAATGAAATCACTTTCAAAATGTTTGTATACTTATGAATTTTCATCAAAATGAATTTTGTGCGATTTTGATATGTTTCATTGGTCATAAAATGTATAGTAAGGAATGAAAAATTCGATGTGTATAAGGTGTTACAATTTTCAATGTCTTTTATCTTACGTAAAACCAAACCATTAATTTTGAAAATTTGTGGATGACCATATATTGATGATTATGAAGGCATGGTATCATTAAAAATTTGAATGTATGTTTCATTTTAATTATCCATGATGGTCATTTTTTAATGTTTAAATGTGCTTTTGATCATTAAAATTACATAATTTGAAAAACTTTTTCAAACAAAAAACATATATTCTGGTATAAGTGAAGGCAAGGTTGCATTTTCATGAATAATAAATGTGTTATGTAACATTACTTGTTTTTTTTGTGAATATGTTCTATTCCATTTGGAATGATATTAAAGAAAAATATGTTTGATAAATTCAATGTATATTGTATCATTGAATGTTTGAAACACATATTATTTAAAAAATATTGATATGTTTACTTTTGTTGAAATCTACACATTTGATTTACTTAAAATTTTATCATTAAAAAAATAGATTTATTTACATATTGTTCAAAAATTCATGGAAACACATGTGAATTTAACTTTTGAAGTTGACATTATCATCCAATAATGGGCCCTATCCAAAACACGGAGGCCATGTTTCAAACTTGAAAAAACATAGTCCTTAAAAAGGAGTTACACTTGGGGCCCGTTGGCTCCTTTTATTGTGAATGCACCCTATTAACAAGTAATATGTTACTAATGTTATCAAAATAGATGATAATTGTACCATCCATTGGGCATTCCAAGTTTAAAAGTAGTTTTTATAACCAAATTATTTCACCTATAGCCATAATTGAATTTATGATTAATATTGGACAATCATAAAGGACAAAAAAGATTAATAACTCTAAAATCGTTACAAGACAACAGTTGTTTAGGACATGATGTGGCGCATTTCATCCATCAATCATAAAAGGTGTACTGGAAATCATTAGTGATAGTTTGGTAATAGTTTAATCATTTTTTTATTTAAATTATTATTACAAATTAGACCCAAAAACTTGGGGAACATTATTATTTTAAAATTATAATATTTATTATTATAAATTTATTATTTATAATATAAGGAATAAAATATTTTTATTTCATTATTGTTTATCTTATCAATTATTGACACATGTCACCACCTAAATTAGGTTTAAAACCTAGTTTAATTGGTTAAATAGATCGCTTAATTTACCTATTTAGGCTCCTTAATAATCACCTAACCTAGGTAATTTAAGTAAGTACAAAATATTTGGTTAATATTCTAATCTTGATTACAACGAAATGTCATTTGTGAAATTTGATTTTTGGATTGTAATGATGAAGTTCAATTCCTTTACCACTAGGCCACCCCACTTGTTGTGTAAATAATCTAATGTTTATTCTATTTACATCATACTTCATTTGAACATTATATAAAACTTCAGATTTGATCATTCATATCTTATTGATAATTTGTCCAAATGAAAAAACTGAAAATTATTTCATAAAGTTCCTTCAATAATATGCACAATTATATGGTTTTAAAAAAATCATTTCAAAAAAATATTTGAATTTTGTTATTGAATAACATTTCAATGACCATTCTTTGAAAACATAAATTCAAACACATGATTTGTAAATGGAAAAATCTTTTTGGTTGATACAAGAAACAAAAAACATATATATTTCATATCTTAAACCTTCATTTCATGTAGGAATTTAAATTATAATTTTTTATTTCCAATATATCATAATTTTATTAATAACTTTTAATTTAGACATATGAGTCCATGTAATTTATCCACATAAAATACTTACATATGGATCATAAATCAATTATATCTAAATTTGTATATTCGAATTATATTTGGACCATTAAAATTCAAACCCAATATATTAACTAATTTTTGGAAATTATAAAATTCTATTAGTTTACACATTATAATTTTGTAATAATAGTTTTTTTACATATATATATATATATATATGGTAAAATTTTAATGTACAAATAAATTATATATTTTGCACATCTTACACTTTTATTTTATTTCTAAATTAAAATATAGAAATTTATAATATATCATAATTTTACCAATTATTTCAATGTATAATATCTAATTTATTCACATTGAATATTTAAAATGGATCATATATCAAGTTTTTTTTCTTAAAATGTAAAAAAGGTTCTTATATTACCTATATGTGTAAGATTAATCAAAATTAGTTCCATACATGTTGTAGTTTCTTATGTTCATTTGTACTCATGTTAAATTATTAATAGTCATTTTGAATCATTGTAAAATAAATTTATGACCACATTGTTTATGTAGTGACACATCATTTTGTCCACATCATTTGCATAGTCATTATTTAGTCATATTTGAAATGAGTTTAATTTAATCACATTTTCAAATGATATTTTAAACATCCCCATATTTTGTTATTGATCATTGATGCCATATGGATGACAATTTATAATAAAAAGGAATGTTATCTTTCTTATTATCATGTCATTATCTGCTAGTCAAATGCCCTACAAATATATAATTACAACTTTTTTCACATAGGATTTAAAATAATATCCCATGATTATAATTAATTATGTAGTTGTTTAAAAAATTTAGTCATTGATTTCTTGGTTGCAAAAAAAATATTCCTTGTAATGATATCCCTCACAAATGGCATTTTAGTATCAACTAAACATGTTTTTTTGCATGATAATTTTTTGCACATGCAATTTAAATCTAAAGTTAAAGATTTTTGAATCTAATGAATATAAAATAATCAGTCAAATGATTTAATAAAAGAATAACTTCCCTTGTAGCCCTTTGTTTTAAAATTTCAAAACTTTGAAACTTTCATATGATTTATTTTTCATCAAATTGACCTAATGAACATGTAGTTGCATAAACGGAAACATGGTTTTCTTATACAAAAAGTTTGAAATCAATTACATCAATTTATACATTCCTTCATAAAAAAAACTATAATATGGACACTAATTTGACTATAAATTAGTCAAAGGCCAAAAATACTTCTATATAACATCCAATAATTATTGGACCTTTTCTTAAGCTTTTTTTCTTAATATTTTAATAATAGGAACACAATGTTTTCTCAATATATCATAGTTACAATATCTTGAACACTCTGAAAATCTGAAATTATCTTTTCCAATCCTTTTTCAATTAGACACTCCTTTTTGGAACCCCAACCATGAGTGAACTTTTTAAATAATCTCTATCTAACCTTTTATATAAACTTAAATTTATTGTCCTTATCTTAGATAGTGCTTAAGTGGGCCTTAGGTAGCTTTTAAATGTGCCCTAGGTAACCCGGCCTTAGATAAATCCTAACCTAGTTAGCTCCCTACTCTAGGCAGCCCCTAATCTAGGGATGGAAACCTAAGTAGCTTGTACTGTGATTAAAGTAAAAACTATGATGACCACTTGAGGATGTTTATCCTTACTTTCAAGGAGTGAGTCTCACTTTCCGAAACCTTATAGATTACTCAAAAAGGAAGAGTGATTGAGTACAATGAAGCCCAATGTGAGGATTACTTTATTGATATAAGTTTAATAGGCAATGTGCTTTCTAAAATTATTTTCAGATATTTAAGGACTAGTAGGTGAACTA
>Ga0209611_10007775_pt1 | contig 17071 bp, 18 predicted proteins | sample S1TSphgellanicum_3_FD_187693 | JGI IMG/M metagenome (GOLD analysis project Ga0209611, IMG submission 187693) | Host-associated microbial communities from peat moss isolated from Minnesota, USA - S1T2_Fc - Sphagnum magellanicum MG (SPAdes) (version 2) | ecosystem: Host-associated > Plants > Peat...
ATGATAAAAGAAATATCTATAACACAAACAAAAGAGAAGAAGAATTCATAATAACAATAGGAGTAAAAAAGATGAAGAAAAAAAACTACAACAACAAATGGAAGAGAAGAAGATGGCAATGAAAAAGAAGAAGAAAGAAAGACCAAAGAGGACAATGGAAGAGAAGAAAATGGCAATGGAAGAGAAGAAGAAAGAAAAAACAAAAGAGGACAACGGAAAAGAAGAAAATGGTAGCGAAAGAGAAGAAGAAAGAAAGAGCAAAAGAGGACAATGGAAAAGAAGAAGATGTCAGTGGAAGAGAAGAGAAAAAAACAAAAGAGAAGAAGAAGAAAGAGGAGGGAAAAAAAGGGGGAATTCTTTTGAAGTCTAAGGGAAGGGTGGGCCAGTGAAAATAAAATAAAAATAACCCACTTCAATGTTTGGTTTGGTTTAGGTTAAATGGTTTGGGTTCATCCCAAAATAACCAAAACAACCTCATCCACAACTAGTGCACTAGTGGGTGCTAGTTCACTTTGGCCCTAGGCAGATTTAGACTTAATTAGCAATAAGGACCACTAAAAGTGTAGCTAGTATACACAGACCTATGGTGACACCCCTCCCCAACCCATATGTTTTTGGGTGAAATTTGGCTTTTTTTTGAAAAAAAAAAAATTCCACCAAAACTCAATTGCACATGATTTTTTTATAAAAAAACTTGAATTCTTGCAACAATGAATATTACAACTAAGGCACTTCATGAAATCAAGAACTTGAGATGAAACTATTTTTATCAATTTTGCCCCTCGTTTAAAAACAATGTATTTTCTTTTGCCCTTTTTGGGCGTTTCATCTTCAGTTTCAACTAAACTGGGCATTTTGGTCCCTGATTTGATTGACCTTGTGGATAAGTCTATTGTCTCCTAAAAAAGCAAGGCGTTTTGAATAGGAAATGAATTATCTAGGATGTGTTTCACTTTGTGAAATGCATTATGTTTTATTTTCCCCCATGATATTTGACAAGTATCATTGGAAAATTAACTCTTTGTATCAAATTTTCATGTGGAACCACATGATATATATTTTTAGATTTGGGAAAATTTTGCTAAGTTATTATTACTTGGGATGATGCCATCAAACATGAGGGTGTTCCAAGTAGCATTAATCCTTTCATTGGTTGATGTTTGAGGACTTAATTTGTTTGGGAACACCCCCATCCTCAATTGTTATTTGACACATAATAACAATTGGTGTGACCCAACATTCATTAATGCACTAGTTGGAGAAAACTCATTTTGGGTTTTCATCTAGATGAAACCCAACTCACTCCCCCATTGGATTTTGAGTGGGTTTTGATTTCATTGTTGTAGAAGACTAAGTTTTTTTTTGGTAATGTGTGTTTGAAAAGCTAAAAGGTCCAAATGTGTTAATTTTCGCAAAATATGTTTGGAAAGTTGAAAGGCAAGCTACTATTGATGCAAAAGCATTCATGTTTTGATTAAATTTTTTATTGTTCCATTGTTCAAGTAACCCTATCCCATTTTGAAGATTAGTTGCAAAAAAATGTGGTAATAGGAGTTGTTTTTTAAGGAGTAGGCAGGAATGTGTGTGTTAATGTTGATGAATGATCATTCTATCACAATTGAACGGGTAACAAAATCATTGGGGATTGATGAAATGAAATCAAAGCTCAATCTTGAAGATAAGTTCAATCAAGTCAAACATTCATTATAACAAAATGCTAAAGCTTTCTATTCTTGCCTTTAATTTTTCAAAGAAACCTTTCATGCTATGGAAATGGGTGGTGTTTGCTCATTTCATTGCCATGTTATGGAGATGGTATGATGTTTGGTGTTGTCCATTTTTTTTATTGATTGAGTGCATTTTTTTCCACGTCTTTTGATCAATCATGAATTTTTACATGGTTTCTCTTTCTTTAAGCATGTAAACAAAAATACCATAAAACAACTCTTCCTCCAATATGATATGGATTTATAAAAAAAATGCTCTTAATTAGCCCATTCAAAAGTTCATAAATATAATTTTGAAATTCAATTATTTCTTTTTTTTAACCTTTTGCTTCCTAATTATGATATCTTACTAATTTCAAGTTCCTAACACACAACCCATCAATCAATGGATCATATCATAATCCATAAAAAAATAGTAGTTAGAGTTATAGTCCATGAATTTTGAGTTCAAAAGTCCATGGCTTTTACAAATTTTTAAAATTTGAAAATGATTTTGCCCATCATGTAGATATTCAAGTTAAGATATTTAAACCAAGTTCATTTTAATAAATTTCAAGATCTATAAAACAACATGGGCATGGCAATGACAACCACAAGGTAGAATTGGCTTATGTGACACCCAGATTAGTCCACCCATTTGTGCATGCACTAATGTGCATAAATTCAATATGGGTTTTCAAAGATCCATCACAATCATTACAATGTAAACATAAATGGTTGAAGAATGTAATGTATGTGGTGATTACATTTATGTAATGCAACAAAACAAGTCAAATATTGGAAATCAATGTAGTTGTCAATTTCCATGAATCCAAAATGATTCATGAACAATATGCTTTCATACCCACCTATTTTCCCCCCTTTTTCCTTGTTTTGGAGTGCCCATGCTAATTATGGGTTGTTGTTTTAATGTAGAATTTGTGAGATCGATAAGGATAGGTTTGTGGTGACTATAATTTGTTTTTAATTGGAACATTGCCAGATTTATACCCACCAACATGTGGGGAATGTGGTAAAGGAAACAATAACCTATCACAAAGGGCATGCAATAGGTGGTGTGGATTCTAGTTTTAGAGAGTGTTCTCCATGGGATAGGGATTAGGGTGTGGGGAAGATTATATGTAGTGGACATTTTTGACACAATTTTATAGACTTGGCAATTTCCATCAACCTATTGTGTACACAAAGGTTAGGGTTTTCATTTGAGAACATCATCCCCTATGACATCTAGATATATGTAAAAAGAAATTGATTCTTGACAAACCCTTTTGTCAAGGACTCAAAACCATGTTTTATTGTTCCATTATAACTTCACATCTACATTATTGAAACTTAAAGTTCTTAGGCAATACTTACATAATGTCTAGTAAAATTCCCATGATGTTGGGGAAGAATTTGCAATACCCACATATAATTATTCAATACACATTAGGCTTTTGGAATCATGTGTAATATTCACATATGGGTCACAAAATATGCATTGACATTTGGACAAAAAGTTGCAATACTTACATACAATGCACAAAATATGTGCTAGTTTATTGGGTTATTACCATTCCTTTTGAAACCTAATTTATGGGGTTGTGGATATTGCATTTTGGGACTATGTCTCCAACTAACAACCATGAACCAAAATTGGGTCATTTTCAATGGAATTCATGTCCATAGTGTAGGTATTACAAAATAAAGCCATTATTTATCATGCATGTGAATCATGAAAATAGGTGCTAATTTTGGGAACCCCAAACCATTTTAAACATGGTGATTGAAGGTTGATGTGGGTATTGCAATTTTAGATTGGGTTGTCATCCAATTACTTTCAACTTGGATTAGGTGGTTTTCATAGTTTTTTGTGTGTAGGTATTACATCATACAATACCATTTTTAAAAATGCAATACTTGCATCCTAAGCTAGAGCATATAAATGGAATTTTTTTTTTCCATAAAAAGTAATTATGTTTTGAATTTTAAAACTATTCAAATGAAAAAAATTAATGATGGAAGATTTAGCCCTAAAGTTTAAAGCTAATTAATCCAATAATAATAATAATAATAATAATAAATTAAATAATCCAAATGGTAAATGCCATACATATTAACAATTGTACAAAGACAAAATGCAAAACAATTATTTTTACAGAAGGTGGGTTAGGTAGGGGGTGAAAGTACAATTGAGTGGCACCATTAAGAACCACCTCAAGGAATATTAAGGAACCAAAATTGGCCAAATAATATTCTTGGGCCCTTTCCTTTAAATCTTTTCATAATTATAAATTATTATTTTCTCATATTTATCCATTGCATTTCAAAATATATGGTCTAAAGTTTTTATTGGAATAAAAAAAAGTGGGAAATAATAAAAAATTGTATTCTTAATTGTCATGACCTTTTCATGAATCACGTTTTTGAATTTTGAAAATTGATAACTAAATCACTTCTATTCGATTAATTACTAAAAAACATTTCAAGTAGAATACCATTTAAAGTACTTATAAAAATTATATAAATTTAAAAAAAAAACTTTTACTTGTTTCAAAGGTGTTCTTGACTAAAAAGTTCAAGAAAGGTGGCCACCATGACATCCCTGAAACTTTTTCTAAGCACAATGATAAGGAACATCAAAATTCAAAATATTTTTTATTTCATAGTTTCAAGTTCTATAGAACATGGGTAATGTATTCAAGAAAACAATTCAATCAAAACACTTTTTAAAGTGTTTCCTATATTTTTTCAAAGTTTGACGGGTCCTATAAAATTTAGTGTGATGTTCCTATTGGGTCCACCCAATTGTACACGAAGAAAAAAATTTTTGTCGAAAAGTAAATATTTAGCCAAAAAATACAAAGGTTTTCTTGAAAGGTAAAGGTTTAGATAGGAAGATATAAAAATTTTGCCGATGAGTAGAGGTTTTGATGAAAAGAAAATGTTGTTTTGTCAATAAGAAAAGAAATAATTTTTTTTGTCAAGACGTAAGGGTTTGTTTAGCTGAAAAGAGATAAAAGTTTGTCAAAAGATAAATGTTTAGACAAGAAAATATAAAAGTTTTAACTAGGAAAAGATAAAAATTTTGCTAAGAGGGAGAGGTTTAATCAATAAAAGATAGAAAGACACGTGAGATGCTCTTTCGGGCAAGGCCAAGTGTTGAGCTTGCCCACTCAAGGTCAGGAGTTGGATGGAGAAAAACAACCCATCCTATGGACAAAACGGCCAACTGGTGCATTGGTGAGGCTGGTTCACTCTGGCCCATAATAATTAGTGTTGTGCGGTTTTGGTTTTCGGTCAGTGTCAGTTCTGATTCTTGGGCTAGTTATTAGTTACCCAGATAATTGGTTTTAAAGTTTGGGAAAAGAACTCTAGAACTAAAAGCAAAACCGACCTCAAAATGGAACTAAAAGATAGAATCAGCCTCTTGAACTGGACTTGAAATTGCAAGTAGCCTCAAAACTTGTGTTATACATGTTTCTATTCTTGAGTTTTTAGTAAACCAAATTTAAATTAGTTTTTCTTCTAATATGCAAGATATGTCATTAGTTTGAAAATAATAATTAGGTATACTATTTTTTGAATAATATACTTGGGGTCAGGTGGGGGCAGGGGGGATGGCATAAGGATTTTGTTTTCTGAAGATTTGAGAACTGGAGGTCTTGAAATGTGAAGAACTAAGTCTGGAACCCCACTGGAGGTCCTATCAAATTGAGCAAAATCCTTGAACTGAATCTAAAGGTTCTTTGAAACTTTTATAAAAAAGAATTCAAACCAGACCAGTGGTTCTCTTGAAAAGCAAGAACCGGACAATACTGGTAACAAAGTGAACAAGAATATTAGAAATTAAACAACAGACATCTGCTTGACAATGATATTTTGTTTCCATTTTCTGATGTTGCGGCATTGGCTAACATCCCAAGAGAGATTTATCATTAAATGGTGACAGGTTTTCAGACAGGAACTGTAAAAGAACTAATTTTTTAAAATACCACCAAACTAAATTAAAGTATAAAAGTAGAGATTTTTTTTCCAAGCTTTTCTTGAAATTTGGCGATTTTGAAAAGGGAATATTGTGATTAGATATATATCTCATTTCGGCAAAACCTCATGCCAAAAAGAACCGATGCTATTGGAGCCTAGGATGGGCCACTAGGTCATATTTGCAATTTGAGTAAATTTGAATGCTTCAAAAGTGTAGACATGTTGGCTTCACAGCCGCCCCCTTCAACTGCACCAAAACAACCCATTCACAAGAGTAAAAGAGCTCTGGTTCATCCGACATCATGAGCTGGTCCCTAAGCTTAGGCATGATATCTGGCTCATTTCTTCACAGATCTAGTAAGCTAAATGTTCAAAGAAACTAGAGACCAGCAGTCAGGTATTCCACAACCCTTTTCAAGTTTGAAAGTGGTCAATATAACTTGTGACCAACGTTTTTTTTTTTTTTTTTTCCTGTGAGAATTTTCACCAAAAGACTCATTGGAAATTAGGGCCTGTCAAAGGGATGAAGGGAAAAAGGGTTAAAAAGAGTGATGGCACCATCAAATTCTTATGAACAATTGCAAGCACCATTCCATCATTGAATAACAAAGAGCCACCTCCATTGTAGATTTGTGAAAATGGAGCCAAATCCTCCCTTCTCATCTCCTACATTTGCCTTTACCCATATAACTTCTAAGCTTCAATATGTCATTTACACTTACAAGATTTCACGCCATTTCATCAATTGCCATTACTGGTTTGATGTCGAATTTGCCACCATAGGATCAAGGTGAGGAGTCACTAAGGATATGGAGGATTTTGTTTAGATTCAAGTCTTGAAGCTTTAAGCTTTTGGGTTTATGATGGCATTGGTCACTCATGGCTCGTGAATGTTGGGATTTCTTATGAGGTTCACAATTTGAAATCCTTCACAGATTTGGATTATAAAAAAATTATTCATTGTTGAGATTGGAGACTTGGGAGATTATCTATTGGAGCTTGGAACTTTGGAAGTCACAATGTTTGATTGTGCAATGTTTCAATTTGCCGTTGAAATGTGATTGATAGCTTTAAAACCAAAATAACAACCGAATCGCAAAGATGTACATTTGATTCCTAAACATTTTTCATGTGTTTTCATTTTCTAAATGCATTTGAATTTTTTGAAATCAAGCTTTTTAAATTCCTGAAACTTGCTTGTGTTTGTTTTGTTGGGGAGATGAGACGTGGGATGTTCTTGGCATTTGGTTGTGTTCATCCTCATTTTTATGTATTTGTGTTCTTTTTTCTTGTTGCTCAAGTGGCATGTCTAAACTTCCATTGAAGATGTAGCCCCCTAAGAACTTCAAATACAAATATTTGTTTGATGATAAAATCTTTCAAGGGGATGGTCCTTCTAGCAACCATTCTATTGATGATGATGATGTTTTTGTTGAAGTTCCTTTTGCTATGGAACCTCATTTTGTGTTTGTGGACCCAATTTTGACCCAAGAAAATGTTGAATTGACCAAGAAACAAAAGAAGGCCTATGAATTGAACATGCATTTTTAGGTTAGTTGGCCAATCAAGCTTCCTTAGGTAGAGTCAATTTTAGGTTCTAATGGGAAAGTTGTTCAAGTTCGGTGTAAGGTATGCACCCTAATTGAAGGCATAGAAAAACTTTTAGTTCCCAAGCTTGTTTCACTTTGGAAACATGAAAGTCATCATGAAACTTCTTGAAAAACAATACTCATGTTGCTGATGAAAAGTTTTAAGTTGCAAAGGGTCTTGAAAACATTGTTGTAGTAAATCATTCATGGTTCAATTCAAATTCTTGATAGGAAGAATAAGATTGTGCAATTTGCCTTAAATTTTCGCTTACTTAACCATGGCCACCGCATGAAAAAATAAACAACAATACAAAACTTATTTGTGCATTTAAATGTTCCTAACAATCCCATGGAACATTGGTTTGATGGGTTTGGGTGGGAAAGGGCAAATTGCTTGTGTGAACAAGTTTTGAAAATAATTCAAACTATTATGGCTAAGGAAAGTTTTTTCTTCTTTGAGTTGAAATTATTATTTTTGATAATCAATCCTAGCTTTTAGTACATGTGTATATGATGCATGCATGGAAAAGAATTCCTATATTAATATTCTCACATTTCAACATGTTGTTAAGGGTTGAAATGCAAACAATATTATTATTTTGATTATTCCATCCCTCATGTACATTTGGAATTCACTTAGCTTGTCAAAATCATGGGCATATGGGGGTTGAATTTTTTTTTAAATGTGAAGATTCAATGGATAAGCATGGTGGAGCCTTTGAAACATGTGATGGAAGAATATAAAACATTGATTGTCAAAATGTCGCAAGACAATGTTTTTGTTGCTCAAGCAAAGTTGAATTTAGACCTCCTTTGTGATCTCCACAGGTTGTTGGGCTTGTTTTGTTTGTTACCATTGTTGGAAGTAGTTAATGCCTTGATCAACTTCGTGCAAAAGATGGATGTTTTCATCTACAAATTTATAGTAGTTATAAGGATTGCCAAGCAAATCTTTTCATGATGTATTCAAAATTAACAATTAATAACTAGAATGAGCATTTTCAATCCACTTGTTGGGGTTAACCAGCTTATGTGTAAGGATGTTCTTGAGATATCCATCATGCAAGTGAAAAGTCAATGTTTTGTTGTAGCCAATATGTCCATTAATGAATTGGATTGGTGTTTTTTGGATTTTGAGATGATGAATGCTTTCAGCATTATGTATGCACAATTTTGGATGTAACATGACGTTAAATTTTCTTTTTCCTTACATTTCATTGTCATAAGGGGTCAATATTGTGAAGCAAAGAAGGTGAAACCTTCATTACTATAGGTTGTGAGACTTTTGAATGCAGACCTCATAAATTTGCAAATGTGATTATTTAAATTCACCATGGAGATGCAAGCACAAAAGGATCTGGTTAAGCAATTTGATATTAATCTAGTGATCAAGTTGTGAGTCACAATTAACAACAATGGCTTACCATGTATTTAGTTAATTCTGGACTTATTAACAAATAACCATTTGAAAATTCAAAATTTGGAGAGAAACTTTGATTTGGGGGCCATCGTGTGATGTAACAACATATATCAATAATGTTTTGACTCACTAAATGATTTATCAAATAGATGTCTCCAATGTTTTGCTTCAAATTCAATAAAAAACTTGATTCTAACCACCAAGAAAAGTTTAGAATTAACAATATAATCCATAATTAATTAAATACATGTTGTTTGTTCACTCAACAATTAAATGAATACTTGAAGTTGGTTGAAATTGCAATGGTGTCAATGTTCAAATCTATAAAAATTTAGAAATCTTTCTCCACAAATGCATTCATGAAGTTTGAAAAATAAATTGCACAATTGATTAAATCTACATTTGGACACAATTGTCTACATATTTGCACAAGAGTTCTATACTCACAGATAATTTCCCTTATTAGGAGGTTATTACAACTTGGAAGGATTAGAAAATCCAAATTGGTGTTGCCACTTACCAAGTTATGTTCTTCTCACAACCCAAGCTTCAAATGTCCCTATTTTCATGATTTGGACAAGTTTGGTAAATTGTGTTCATGTTTGGTTCCTTATGAGGTTACAAGGTTAACTAATATTTGGGTATGATGGGTGGGACTTAAAATTAAATTCGGAAAAATCTGATATCATATTAGGGTTCAAGTCCTTTCCAAAGTGATTGTGTTTGTAAGTTTGAAGTTTTGAACTTGGATGGACAAGTTCAGCCCGGATTCACAATAATAGTGGGTAGTAGGATATGGTGAGAAGGTGTACGAATTGCTCCATTATGTGTGTATAGATAAGCTGTCTGCCTCAAATATTCCCCTGTTGCATCAGCACAAGATATTGGTCGTATTTCCAAAGAGTGCACGAGGAGGAGGAGGAGGATGACGACGACAAGTGAAGAATTCCCGAATTGTTTCCTTGTGTCTTGGCGGGGTTGGAGTAGCGCGAGATGCACGCGACATTTTTCGCTAGCTCTCGAGGAGGCGGGGTACACTGATAAGCTGGTGGTGAATCTTTTTGGAAGCGGGATCTCGGAAGTGACAAGAGAGACTTGGAGATTCTGCAAGGTGCTGCTGTGGAGCACACGGTGCAACAGCTCAGAGCAGCCCCTTGGGTGCTCAGCTCAGCCCCTTTTTACACTAAAGCCTGAAAGCCCATGACTTGAGTGCAGAGTTTCAAACCCTAATTGTGAAGCTGATGATGCCAGGGAGCTTGGGCTCTGTTCTTTTGCTTTCCAACTTTGTTTCTTTGTTAAAACTCGGGGTACACTAAGGCTAGTTCAGAACTTCAAATCCTAATTGTGAAGCTGTTGATGCCAGGAAGCTTTGGCTCTTATGTTTTTGCTTTCCAACTTTGTTTTGTTTGCTGCAAAGCCTAGGGGACACTAGGGCTAGTTCAGAACTTCAAACCCTAATTTGTGAAGCTGATGATGGTCAGGAGCTTTGGCTCTTTTCTTTTTGCTTTCTAGTTTTGTTTGTTGCAAAGCATAGGGGGGGCTAGTTCAGAATTCCAAACTATAATTTTTGAAACTGATGATGGTAGGGAGCTTTGGCTCTTTTCTTTTAGCTTTCCAGCTTTGTTTGTCTGTTACAAAACCTGGGGTACACAAGGGCAAGTACAGAGCTTCAAACCCTAATTTCTGAAGCTGATGATGGTAAGGAGCTTTGGCTTTATGTAAGAAGGAAAGCATCATCATCATCAAATATCAAGATCAAAGGTTCGAATGCCATCCTTTGCAAGATCATTTCAGTACAAGGTTGTTTACAATTGTGGTGAAAGTCACCAAACTGTCCTTTTTCCTTGTGTGTCTCACTGGCAAACTGATCTGGGCACCATTTTGCAAGAAAGCAAAAAAACAAACATTAACTCTCTAGCAAAGATCCCAGCAGCAGCAGCAACAACAGAGAGGTATACATACTTAGGCTTCCTACATGGTTTTGGTTAATGACGAATGCCACGGTTTTCGACGCTAAAACATGGGAATGGAACAAGGACTCGCTGACGATCATGGAGATGCAGGCGGCTGAACTCTAGGCGCTTTGTACATGCTATAACCTCAAGCTTGCCAAGACCAACAAGGCAGCCGTTGCAGCAGCCATCGTCAACCATCTCATGGTCCTTAGGGCCGATGTGGTAACGAAATAGGATGTGCACAATGCTATTGAGGTCACTATGGAGCAGGTTGCGGAAAACATTCTGGCTCCAGCAATGGAAGCTAAAATTATGACCGTTACTAGCTAAGTTGAAATGTTGCAAAATAAAGTAGATGAGATGGCTAAGAGCTTTGATACCATGCAGGACAATGGGGAGAAGTGGAAGGAGGTCGTGGGCAGGAAGGTTGACAAGGTTGCCAATAAGGTGGACCGAGCAACGGATGCTGACCTGGTCAAGGCCAGGGAGGCAAACATCCGAATCACCGGGTTGACCATGAGCAAGGGGGAAACCTCAAAACAACTTATGGAGTTGGTGCAAACGGAGCTGCTCGACAGGTTGAAGGTTGCTGACCATGTGCAAGTGCAGAAGGTGCACTGACAGATGCCGTCGGGGCGACTGGATAAGGCCATTGACAAGGCACTAGCAGTCATCATCACGCTGGCATCGGTACACGACAAGCTCATGGTGCTGCGTGCTCGCAAAGGCCTGCAGGGCACTCAACTTGGGCTCGATGAGGACTTGACTCCTGCTCAGTAGACCTAGAAACGAGCTGCTTGGGCCACCTTCAAAGAGGCCAAAGAGGCTAGCGAACGGGTCTACTAGTGTGGGGCCGATCTCTACATCAACCACAAAGTCATAAACTCTCCTATTGCATAGGGGGGCGGGGGTCAGAGACACTTGCGCGTGTGCATGTGGAACATCCATGGGGCCGCTATCACAAAGTTAGAAACACATGAACATCTGTTTGACCTATTTCAACATGTTGACGTTGTTGCTTTGACAGAAACACATCACTTCCCGAATGATACATTCCCTGTCTTATTGGGGTTCTACTGTTTTAATGTTGCTAGGCCTGTGACTCCATAGGGTGTCGTTCGAAAGCACAATGGAGGCATTGCAGTACTAGTCAGGGAAACATGGGCAAATAGTACTGCTGTTTGGAAGACTGCAAAGGATGGGACTAGGATTTGGCTGCGCTTGGGTAATGCTTTCCAAAGGCCTTTGTTCTTGTGCATAGTATATGCTACTCCACAAGGCTCGCCATATGCGGACAGCAGCCTGTTTGAACACATATGCCAAGAGGTTGGAGAAGCCATGAGCTTAGGCGGTGTGCTTCTTGCTGGGGATTTCAATGCAAGGACAAGCACAAACACTGATTTCATTGATTACAGTCAATTAGTAAATGTGCTGTTGGTGCCACAAGCCATTGAAGACACCTTGCCCAACGATATGCTGGAGTGCCAGAACCGTGACATCGTCACAGCTAGATGGCGTCGTGAGTTCCTGGATCTTTGCAGAACTACTGGGCTGTTCATCCTCAATGGCCGCACACCAGGAGACATATCAAGGGAGTACACATGTCTATCCAATAAAGGTTTTAGCACAATGGACTATTTTCTTACGATAGCTGACCAATTAGAGGGTGTTAAGCGCTTAGAAATTAACTGCGATGAAAAGTACTGAGGTCATAAAGATGCGCACTCTGATCATAGACCATTGGTACTTACAATCACATAGCAATGGCAACCCCCTCATGTTTAGCAAAAGGCAATCAAACACCTACCACATTTCAAATATGACACTGCCAAAGTAGTCGAGTTTAGTAGGAGTGTACAACATAACATCGGTGTCTGGGCAAGCCCAAATGTACTTGATGCATTTGACGTATAAATAACAGTCAATCTGTTACGACAATGCATCACACAATCTGTAGAAGAAGTGTTTGGAAATAGACAAGTGGCTTTAAGAAAAACAATAAAACACAGCCACAAACTTTGGTTTGACACAGAATGTCGCCAGACCAAAAGCCAGTTTGCTAAATTGTCACATGCGCACCCATATAGGCATGTCAGACTTAAGCAAATGAAATAGTTGTACAATAGGAAAAAACGTGCTTATGATGTGCTTAAGGCTAAACAGCTATGTGGTTTAGCGAAGACGGATCCTGTAACATTCTGGAAGCGGTACTGCAAGCGCGTTGAGGGTGTCAATGGCATCACCAGCGAAGCGCTCAAGGATGGCTTCCAACAATTGCTCCAACCTCCGGCGGCATCAGCCACAGTAGGAGCTGTGATAGGTGCCGCTATTCAAGCCCAATGGGTCTCCTTTCCACCCAATGGTATTGATTACGAATAGTTGAATGTTGACATCACACTAGTTAAAGTACAACAAGCATTCAAAAAGCTAAAATGACACAAAGCTATAGGCATTAATGGCATCAAACTAGAGTTCCTTTTGGATGCGATTGTTGCCCTACAGCAACCACTATTGATTGCTTTTAACAAAATTATGTGCGAGGGTTACTATGAATCACTCTCTGTTGGGATCATACATGCACTGTACAAAGGGGGTGATTGTAGTCAATTTGACAATTATAGGGGGATCACAGTAGGACCAGTCTTAGCCAAGGTGTTTGTAATGATTCTTGAGTCCTACATTAGTCAATGGGCGGAGACCAATGATTTACGCACGAAGGGACAAGCTGGTTTCAGAAAGGACTTTAGGATAACAGATAACTTGTTTATTCTTCACACTTTGACTGAACAAACCAGATTTCAGAAAAAGAAGCTATACACTTGTTTTGTGGACTTCAAAAAAGCCTTTGATATAATACCAAGGGACATGTTATGGTAGGTGCTGGAGGGACTTGGCATCAATGGGCGGATACTGGAGTGCTTGTGCTCCATGTACCGTCAAGACCAGGCCTGCCTGCTCCATCCAGAGGAGGGGCTCACGCCCACTTTCCTTTGCCGCATCGGAGTGAAGCAAGGATGCCCCCTCAGCCCGCTCTTGTTTGGCCTCTTCATAGATGGCTTAGAAAAACGGTTGAATGCTTTGGAGGGTGACACACCACCAATGTTGGGATAGCTAGTTGTTTGCTTGCTTTGTATGCATACGACTTAGCTCTCATGTCACACACTCCTACTGGATTGCAGAAGCAATTGGATGTCTTGTAAGCTTTTTGCTATGAGCGTCAGTTGACTATGAATGTCAAGAAAACCAAGGTTGTTGTGTTTGAAGCACGCAAGTCTGTGTGTCAGGCTTTTCAGTATGAAGGTGAAGCTATAAAGCAACTAAACTATTTCAAGTATCTAGGTGTTAAGCTGCATGACACAAAAGGTATGCAAACGGCAATACAACGATTAGCAATGTCAGGGAAAAAGGCAATTTTTGCATTGCGGCGCAGAGCTGCGCATCTTTAACCCAACATTACAATGCCAGCTGTTTGATGCACTAGTCAAACCAGTGCTTAGCTATGGATGTGAAGTATGGGCAGACCACATGGCACGCGAACAGTTAGAGGTGGTTCATCGGGCTTTTCTGAAGTCGTTGTTGGGGGTCAGCACCATGACATCCAGTTATGTCGTGCGGGCAGAGTTTGGCAGGTTTCCCCTAGAAATATTTTGGTGGCAACAGACCATGCGCTTTCTCTCACGTGTCAGTTCTGAGGTAGACTCAGATCGCATGCTCAGGCAGGCTAGCTCATGATGTACAACTGTAGTTGCTTGTAGCCAGGCGAAAAGTTTTACTCGGGAACCAGAGTGCTATGGGTAGAAAGAGCCGATTGCCTGGCTTGCTGGCTAGCACAAGTAAATGAACGACTGTCGACGTACAATTTGTGCATTGATAGCGATCAGCTGCCACCATGTGCTCGCTTCAAGCAATTGGCTGAAAGGCAATACATTGTACACCATCAAGTAGCTGTAGTTGACTCCAGCAGGGTGAGAGCCTATCTGGGGTTGAATAGCTCAGCACAGTATGGGTACAAAGAATACCTCTCCAGGGTAGACAATGCACAGCTTAGGAGAAGCTTGGCACGTTTTCGTTGTGCGAATCACAAGCTGCAGATTGAACTAGGAAGGCAAGTCAAGCCTATGAAGGTGCCGGTGCAGTAGCATTACTGCAAATTATGCAACTTGGGTGCGATTAAGGATGAGGACCACTTCTTGTTGGTTTGCCTTGCCTATCAAAGTGTTCGAGCAAGGTTTAGAGGATCATTGCCACTAACTGCCATCACACCTTTGGCTGAATTGCTAAACTGTCAGCAGCAAGGCATCCTTGCTAGATTCTTAGTGCAATGTCAGATGGTTAGATCTGAATTGCTTCATCAGACTTAACGTCAATTGGGTTCTGGCCCGGGCGCTGTTTGGCCCACTTAATGACACTAAATTGTAAGTAAGATGCATCCATGTCATTTGTGTGTGTTTGTTTCTCCTCCCTTTTCAGCAATGGAGCAAAATTCTCCACTTGTTTTTTTGGGTGGGTGCCAGCTAGACTTACTTGAAATTTTTTGTGGGGTGCAACTTGAACTTATTTCTTAAAAAAATGAATAGCCACTTTGGGCTATTTTGAAATATCTATGTTGGCCAAGAACTAACTCAACAAATCATCAAGAAGCCACCTAATCCTCTGTCAAAATTACATAAGAAGCCAGCCAGCTAGGCATATCAGAGGGCTGTCCTATTGCTCTACTCACGCACATTCTATATTTTATTATTAAAAAAAACCCTGCTTGTGACTCTACACACTGTTCAACTTTTCACCTGCAATGAAGTTTCCTGTTATAGGAAACAAAAACTACACTTATTGTGCTAATAAATTCATCTGCCTTTTTGGGGGGGAGGCATTCATTATCATCCCCAGATATCCCACCAGAGACCACATGGGAATGTGCAATAAGTTGAAACAACACTCAAGACATAAATTCATGCCCACATGTCTACTTACTCGACACTCCACAGTCAATCATTGCGATGACTAGTGGGGATAGATAGTCCACGAACTTGGCGCATATAAAAAGACTTGCAGCCAACAAGTTGGGTCATATAATAAAGACCATGTGCAGCCCTCGGGCCTCCAGAGAACATGCCCAGGATCCTGTAGGCTGCAGGAATTCACAGTGCCAACCAGTATCACAAAAATGACAAAAGTAAAATAAAAAAAAACACTTGTCCGGCACAGTGCCACCATCACAAAAAAGACAAAAAAAACTTGCCCCGAGTATGACAAACACCAGGCCAAGGAAATCACCAAATTTGTGGTGATTTGAATTTTCGTCACATGATTGGTACTCCTTCACTTACCCTTCCACCTTTGTTCATCCCTGTTGTGTTTTTACTCCCTGTTCTGCCTGTTTTTTTGTAAGGTGAAGTCATGAAGAAGATAGCTGATGGTCGTGTAACTAACCTCACAAAGTTGTCAGCACAAAATTCGTGCAAATTGTGGAATCAAGTGTTTGTGGTCGCAATTTCAACAGCAGATTTGGCTGAAGTTTTTGGGTGCTTCAATAAAAAGAGTTATTTCTCCCTTTTCCTTTTTCTTATTCCTTTGTACATTTTCTAAACCTATGGTGTGTTTATAAATAAAGTTTTGCAGGGTTGCATCATCAGTTATAGATCAAATAGAGTAAGAGTGAAAAGTTTCCAGTTGAGGGAGGAGGGTTCGTGGGATCCAGGCGCCAGAAAAGTCCATTATAATGCCCACCTATTTTTAGTATTTCTTCTCACTCTTTTGCACAGCCCGTACAGCCAGGCCGTCTACTTTAGGCTGGCCCAGATTCCTTAAAGAATAGCAACTTTGTTTGTAGTGTATTTTTAGGATAGTTCTAAAGTGAAACTGACGTCGGGTCTTCCAGAGTCCCCCAAGATCCCCGCCAGCCTGTCACAGTGCCTTCCAAAGTTGCGGAAGGTACTTCTTTTAATCTGCATACATCTTTCTGAATTTTCTTTCCTTTTCAATTTTTTTTGTTTCTTTTTCCAAAGAACGCTGAATGCCCCCTCCCCCCAAACTTTGTCATGGTGTTCACATCGTGCCTAATTCGATTCTATTGTAGGGTTTAATTTGCACTGGCTATCGTGCTTTTCAAAAAGAATCGAAACTTTCTATTCATTCATTTTATCTATTAGTGCATTTTGCACAAGAGGCGAGAGTTCTGTGTCGAGTATCTTTTCAAAAGCTCCCACTGAAAAGCCTGAGGTATGGGGTAACCCTAAAGGATGCGAGGAAAAAGATGTGAGAAAAAGGATTTTGGTTTTTTTTTGGGGCGGGGGGGGACAGGTTCCTATTTCTTTGCCATAGGAAGGGTCTCGCTGTAGACTCGTCCGGGATTTGAGGCACCTGTCACGAGGCCAGTGTCTCAAAATAGACCCTTCTGGTGGGACCCTTCTCCGG
>Ga0209611_10007777_pt1 | contig 17068 bp, 11 predicted proteins | sample S1TSphgellanicum_3_FD_187693 | JGI IMG/M metagenome (GOLD analysis project Ga0209611, IMG submission 187693) | Host-associated microbial communities from peat moss isolated from Minnesota, USA - S1T2_Fc - Sphagnum magellanicum MG (SPAdes) (version 2) | ecosystem: Host-associated > Plants > Peat...
AATGCCAATCTTCCTACATCAGCAATTAAATAACACATAAAAAAAACTATATTATCTATTTATTTATTTGATGACACATGTTTGATGCCAATGTAAAGTACTTAAGAATCACACTTGATTTTTAAAACCCAATATCATGTCACGACACTTTTCAAAAGTAGGTATATTTGAAAAAGAAAATCCAAAAAATCGCAACTCATTATTTAGAGATCTTAACCTAATAATAAATTATAATATATAAATCCGAATTATGAACAAAATTTTAATTTATCATATCTAATTAACATCAAAAACACAATACAAAGATTTGTCGAATTAGGATGAGGGTTAGGGCTTAGGGGTTTAGTGGGCTTTGCGTTCATCTTCTAAGTTTCTTGGGTTGTGTGCTCTGAGAATTCGTCGTTGCTGTTGTTCCGGGAGTGTCGAAGCGATTGTGTCAGACAAGAAATACGTCCTGGCCGAGACCAAAAGGCTAGGGAATGAGCTCTTGCAGTCTAGAGCTTACAAAAGCAATGCGCTGTTGTTGTTGTCCATGTTGGCAGCGTCATGCTGCTGCTCTACATGCGCTCCTACTTCGGCAACAGCAGTCTCATCGCTCACAGAAGCGCTTCATTGCTTGCAGGCTTTCTTTGTCCCCTTAATTCGTACAGGGAAGTTTCCTGCTGCTTCCAAGAAGAAAGCCGCTGAGAATCTGCTCAAGCGAGGTTGAATTGTAGGACAAAGAGCACGGAAGAGGACAGAAAGAATGATAGGGTGGAAGCAATCTACAGGAGCTGGGTGTGGATAGATACCTTGAATTCTGCTCTACTTTGGTGCGGATTGTGGATGGCCATGCCGTCGTCCCTTCTTTCCGGGTACTATCACGAACTTGCAGTCCAGCTGGACAATGAATTTCTGGATTTTCGAAATAAGTGTGTGGTACTGCTTCTTTCACTATTGTTCAGCTTGGTTTTGCCTTCACAGATGGCTGCTCTGTATTCTGTAGTCCCGAGCAAGTTCAATAATAAGCTTTACTTCAAGCTATGTTCCACTCTTGTCAGTTCTCCACCCTCTCACTTCTGCTAACCAAATTGACCTTGAATGCGCCCAGAAAGCAAGATGAGGAGAATGCCGTCTGCGGGAAGAAAGAGAGGGAAATGCATCAAAATTTAGGTCTTATTGCTTCAGTTTTAGCTCTCAGTGTTTTAATTCTTTCTATCTCTTCCGTGTTTCTTCCTTTCCTCCCAAAGTAAGATTGGAGAATAAGAAGCCAGATGAGAATATCCTCTGCTCCTTCAAGATGCCCTAGGTTCAGGATATGTGGATTCTGAAAGTTTGTTGTTTTGCAGATATGCTCTCAAGGATGCAGCAGTGATATTCTTGGGGTCTTTGTGTCTGATTACTTCAAGTATCCAGATGTTGTGTAAGATTCTTTCAGCTGAGCGCTTTCAATATCTATTGCTTTTATTTGTCAAATGCTTCATCCTTCTGTTTTTCAACCTTAAGGATCTACATTTGCAGTTTTTTTAATTTTTAATTTTTAATAATTTTTGTAATTATGATTGCTTGGTCATGGTCGGAGGTTTAGTGCATGGTCTGAAATTATGGGTGCTAGGTGTATAGAGTGCACAAAAAAATACAAAACATGTTTGATGTTTTGGTGAACTTCAGCTTCTCAAAATTATCAGAAGACCACAGATGAGCTCTTTTGGGGTTTGGCTTTCTTTGAGTAAGCTTCCTTGGTCCTCTGTATGTGTGTTTTTCTCAGCATGAGGTTAAGGAACTTGGTTATGAATTCTTTGTGAACTTAAAAAAATGTTTGCATTGAATCTCAGGTGTCATTCCAAATTCCTTCCAATATGGATATTCTGTCCTTGTTGATAAAGCATTTACAAGTTTCAAATGTGGATAGAACCTTTTCAAATCTGACCTCTAGAAAAATTGGTGGCTGTGCAGCATAGGAAGATACATCTTCTGAGGTCTTAAGGACGACATTGCATGCATGGAACTCTAGGCAAATGTTGGAGGATTTCCCTATGTGACTTGAGATTCAATTGTCTAAGCATCAAAAAGACATTGATTGAATTGTATGGAGGTATTTAGGTTTTTTGAATTATGAACTTGTGCAAGAGGAAGAGGCAAAGTCATTCCATTGGTCCATGCAAAATTCGGCATGTTTCAAACTTTCATCTACTTCAATCCAATCTAGTTTCACATTTGTATTTTCATGTGCAAAAATCTAATGTGAAATGTAAAAAACATTTAGCACTGAAGCTTTTAATTCTCGGCCATCTGCATACATTTCAATATATTTGCAAGGGAAGCACACCATGAGTTCAAGTACATTATGTAATAACATCAATATCAGCATCCCACAATTTATTATGTAAGACATGGCTATTGCTTAAGTAATAGCTAATGATGTTTAGCCTTTTGAAAGAAGATGCAACAAGGCCACCTAAAAGAATTGGGTGTGGTGCTTGGAAACAAATATAGATGGCTCCAAAAGTGTGTATAGGTTGTTGGAAGCGAAGTTACTCAAGACCATAGTTGGTTATGAGAATGCAAAGACCATTGAGGGCCATCATGCTAATGGAGGCCCCCAATCTTGTAAGAACTTGCCAAAAAGTCACTACAATTCGAAACCCATCACAATTACATATATGACTCAAATAGCACATGAATTTACACCTCTCATTATTTCTTTTAATCTCCATACACAATCCTCACCACCACAACCTTGGATATCACCAATTCCCATCCATGCCTCTACCTCATCTTTCAATAGGCGTTAGCATAACAATGATTAGATCATTGCACCCATGCGAAGGTCCACATGCACCAAGAAACCTTTTGTTCTTCTTGATCAATATGTTGCAAATTTGGAAGAAAATCTGACATACTAAGATCTACAACAAGATCCCCATTAAAGATCTGGCATTGATGATGAAATGGCTAGCATATGAAAAATGAAAACTTGGTCTCTTGATTCTTCGCCACCAAACACACAAGCCATTACATGCAAATGGATTTACAAGAAGAAGCCTAGAATAAATGTAGAAGCAAAGAAATACAAAACTAGGTTAATTGCAAGGGGATGTGAACAGAAAATAAAGGTTAACTTTGGAAAAACATTTGCACCAATTACAAAATGGAACACCATTGAAGCAATGAATGCTTTAGCAAGATCGAAGGGTTGGAAGACACATCATTTGCATTTGAAAACAACATTTCTAAACAAACATCTTCATGATGAAGTTTACATGCAACAACCACGAAGATATGAAGTTCTAAGAAGCGAACACCTTGTTTATAGACTATTTCAAGCTTTGTATGGACTTAACCAAGCCCCTCTTCAATGGTTTTGAAAAATTGACAAATTTTAAAATGAAAATGGATTACAAGAATCATCATGTGATGGCAACATGTATTACATTCATCATTTTGAAAGGGTAGTGTTACTAACATTATACATAGATGATTCATTTCTAACTAAGGATAACATTGAGCAGGTTTCTTGGTTAAAAAAGGAGTTGACAACCAAATTTGACATGACATCATTGGGTTTGTGTTCCAAATACCTCATAATTCAATTTTCACATTAGATTGATGGCTTGTTTCATCAAGCCTATTATGCATTTAGCATTTAAAATCAATTTGGAATGATAGATTACAACTCTTTTAAGACCTCTACATCAAATTTTCAAATTGTGTAAGGATATAAATTTATTTCCAATCAATTTGAAAAAAATTAATTTTTAATTGAAAAATTATTTTTTTCTAACATACACAAGATGAGACATTGCATTTGCCATGAATCTTGTTTCACAATTCATGACAAATCCATAACTTGTTCATTTGCAAACTATGAAATCCATTATCCACTACATCAAAGGCACATTGAACTTTGGCACACTCTACAAAATTGGAATTTATTAGTTTTAGTGACACTGATTGGGGAGATGTGGATGAACAAAAATCAACAAGTGTATTTGTTTCACTTTTAATAACACCCCTCACTTGGTGCACAAAGAGGCAAACATTTATACAAGTTTTCACATAGATGTATTTGATGTCATTTTTTAATTTGGAAATTCTAAAAGGAAAACCCACAAAATCCATATGAATAATGCCCCATGTAAAACTTTCAAAAACATATTTTTTGGGACAAAGAAATTGAAAAAAAAAAAAAAATTTGCAACTCATATGGATTTACAAAAATATGGTCAAATTTTAACCATTCAAAAATAGCTAACTATTAAACGATTAAGGTTTTCAAAAAAAAGATTCAACCTAATTAACATATATCCCTTGTTATTTTCCAACATGAATGACATAAAACTTCTTTGATCCTTCTATTGTTGATATTTTAGACTTAAGATAATTATTGTTACAAGTATTCACTTCAGGTTCTAATTCAATTTCGGACGTAATTTCTTTTTTATAGCCAAAAGGTTATCATCTTTGAGTTTTAATAGGCCCACAATCATTTCATCAAAACACATCAACCATTTGAGAAAAAGTTTAAACCAAAACAAAGTCACATGTTCATCAAAAGATGACTACTAACAGCCACATCACCAAAATAAAAATTTCAACCTACACACTCAAATCAAATCCAAGTTAAAACAAGATCAAAATATAGCACAAATTTAATTTCTAGATTTAAATGAAAGTACAAGTTCAAATATTACCATTCATTGTCTCCATTATTTCTTAAAATTGTACCACAACCTTCACTATAAAAAAAACATGACTTTTTAAAAGGTCCAACTTAACTAAAATGTCCACATTGACCAAAAAGGATGGTTGTTTTCACTAAAGGCCTAAAGCATGAAAGACATGAGTTACTTTTGATTGAAACATTTGATTAAACTGACATTTTTTATCATGTGACAAACCAAACATCTAGTCAAAAAGGTCAAAGGTCCATCAAGATGACCAAGGCTTAGTCAAATTAACCATACTTAATGGCCATTGTGATTTACAATTAGTTAAATTAACCATTTTGATTTAACATTTAGTCAAATCAACCATACTAATTTGGTTATTTAACCTACATACCAAACTTAAGTTCATAGCTAATAGGCTTTAAGTTAGGCATATTACACCTACTAACTATTTATAAAGTTTAATAGGTTACATACATGCTACCTTTGGGCACATGTTGGTAGTTAAACTTAATACACTAATTAATTAATATTTTATATTTTATGATCAATATTTTATATAGTTAATTAATTGCAAAATAATGTCAATTAATAACCAATAATTAATTTATCCATCAACTTGTTAATTGATTAATTATTATTATTGAATTATTAATTTTATCTATTTTTTTATCTAATACTTGATAGTAATTTATGATAATTAATAATATTCAAGATATAATTGTAAATAATTATTGATAAGTGATTATTTAAAATTAATTTGTTAGTTAATAATAAATTTTTATATATTAATTGATTATTATTAATTCATATTAAATAATCAATAATTAGTAATAAATAATAGATAATAAATTATCAATAATAAATAGCAAATAAGTAATCAATAACCAATAACTAAAATTTCAAAAATCAGTAATTAATAGTAAATTATCATTATTATATATTTAGTAATTCCTCGGAAATAATCAATTATTAATCATTGATATTATTTATATTTTTATAATTTATATTAATTCATCAATATTTTTTTTTTATTAATTACCTATAGGTAGCCTAGGCTACCTAGGCCTAAATACTAAGTAGGTAGCCTACCTTAGGCCATTTAAATGTATTATGTATGTAGCTTAGTTTAAACCACCTAGGCTTACTAGGTAAGTACCCTTGCCTATTAAGTACATTGCTTAAGCTTAGACCTACCTAATATGTTAGACTACCTACATAGTATGCTTAGGCTAAGTCTATTAATAGGTTAGTAGGTACCTACATCACATATTAAATAACGCAAGTATAGATAGTTTACTAAGAAGATATAAACATAGACCTAGTAAGTACCTATAAGGCCTAGTAGACTATAACCTACATGTTACTTACGTATATGCATTTATTAATAGGTACCTCCTACCTACTTAAGCCACCCTACCTATAACCTACCTATTTATGTAAATAGTGTAAAAAAATTCAAGTTCATTTAATACAATATGCATGTTGAAAAAAAATTCATGGAAATTGATTACAATATGTTGGTCCAAAATCATGTTCATTACAAATATATTGTTCAAAAATATCACCTTATGGGGTGGTGGTGCAATGGTTTAAAACTTGACTCTTCAATGTGGAGGTGAAGAGTTAAGTCCCCACATTTGCAACCTAGGCCACTTTGGGTACTTAAATAACCTAGGTTGCAAAAGCTACTAGACCACCTAAATTAGGTTGCTTAGTTTAACCTAAAGGCTTAACCTAAGGGGCTTGGTTTAGTCTAAATGGCTTGGTCTAACTTAGGTGGCTAATAAGTGGCTTAGCCTAGGCCTATGACACAAGGTTGGTAGGTAAATAAAGAAATTTTTTTGCAATTAATTATTAATTTTATTAATTAAGTAGGTAAGTAGGTAAGTATGGTAGGTAGGGTAATTAATTAATTAACATTTTCACATCAATTTTAAATTAAATAATTTAAATTAATAAAAAAAATTGTCTTTGCCCAAATTATATTATTGTCACGATGGTTTAATAAAAAAAACCCAGTAAAAAAAACCAACCAAAAAGACCTAGTCAAAATGGTTGGGTCCAAATTGATTTGTCCAAAATGGCACTTTGGTCAAGTTGGACATGAAGGCAAAAAAACCATATGGGGTTTTTTTTTACCGAAATTCCCAATCAAAATTTTTTTGATTTTTTGTAGTGTTTTGTCATAAACAATTGATAATGAAACATTGTAAAAAAATTAAATCAATTCAAGTTTTGAGGTTAAAATGATAAGAATATTAAAGTTTCAAGGAGTGTGTTGGAATTGGTTGAAATTCTATTCATGTTCATATTATTAATTTAGTAATTAAATAGGAATAGAATCTTCTTAACCAATCTTCATGTGACATGGGATTCATTAATTAGGAAACCAATTATGCTTTCACCATTAAATATCAATGATTTTGTCTTTGTGACAGACTCTTACATAATGAGAAGAACTTGATCAAATTTACAACATGGAAACAACATTCACAATCGAGATGGGCAAGGAAGAGAACAAACCACCATTTTCACCTCCAACTACATAATGAAGGATGTACCATAGGGTGAAAAAATAAGGGTCTACAATGATCACAAGACACACACACTTGATGTTAAATAACATGACAAATCTGAAAGTGGATGGTCACATATATAATAAAATATATTATTTCATGACCACGAGCCTAAGCTCCTCTACATTTGTGTCAATAGACATAAACCATAGTGATTTTGTATGTTAGTTTATATCACATTTTGTCTTCAATTTTTTGTGAAGGTAAATGTGTTTCAATCAAAACAATGTGTCCGGAACAAATATAATTATCAGGACACACACATGGATGGTTTGCTATCACACATGTCAAGGAAGCTAACGATGGTTTTTTCGAAGGTGTTAGGATGATAGATGTCGATTGGGAGATGACAAGTGCATTTGGAAAGTGATTTAAAGTAGTGAAGTAGAATATATCTTATGAAACTTATAAATTTACATGTCATGATGTAGTATTTTTTCATGAGCTAGTGGACAATAGCACACTAACTACACCCATAATATATACAAAAGTTTCCATGAATCATGTGAACTCCATTCGTAATAGTAAATCAAATGTCAGTCATATATAAAATTAATTAATTTTATGTGTGTATCATGTGCATAGTTGCAATGGAGTGAATTTATTGAGTAATTTAACCTCATGTAGGATAATAGGTCTTAAAGCATTATACAATAACATCATATTTCATTGCCTTGAATCTAGTCTTGGTCCCATGGCATTTATTACTTTGGCCATGAATAAAGGTAATCCTAGATCATCACATTCTGAAAATGTTTTTTTAGATTTCCCAAGTACCTTTTTTTCATGGCATATATTAAATCATGTAGCTTGAATATGTTACTTAATCAAAGTTTTACTTGAATTCATGATGTGCTTGCCCTTGCAAATATATTGAAATACATTAAAATATTTTGAAGTTAAATTGGTTTTTTACACCTTTTTAGACATCATCACTTGTGTGGCTATGCCATAGTATTTCCAATTTCCAACACCACGAAAACCAAGATCACTGACACAAATGAAATTACCACTAAAAACTAAGATTTCCCACCAAGATTGTAAAGATAAAATAAAAACTCTACAATTCAAACATGTAAAAACAAAAACAATCTCATAACACTTGAGACTTGTATCAAGGGCATAATAAAAACCATACACTTCATAGATTGCATAGTTACATTTGCATTATAAAGTGTTTATGGTCACACACACACATTCATAGTCCATCTTTTTGACTTGTACATCCAGAACCATTACATTCTAAGAACTAACAAACTCCATATACCAAGAAAAACAACTAACCTCATATAGCTATTACAACAATAATAAACTTCACACGATTACTATAGTACATTCCTACAGTCCCTCTTGGGATGAAGTTGGAGTTCATAAAATATTTTTAGTAAGCCTTAACAAAATATTCATGTGGCCAAACTTGTTTCAAAATAAAGCTTTCACCAAAACATCTACAATTTGATTCACAATTGACATAAGTGATCAAAATATCTCTAATAAACTAGGCTTTGCAAATTTTGTGGTATCTAATGTCAACATGTTTCGTGCGTCAATGGAACTTAGAGTTTTTGACTAATTGTATAACCATTTGATTATCAATGTAAAGCAATTGTGGGGCCAATCTATGCATATGTCAGGTTTTATAATAGGTGACACATCCAAATGACCACTTGTGAAGCAAAATGAACAACAATGTATTTAACCTCTACGGTGCTTATGATTGTACATGTTTATTTGTGACTACCCCAAGTTATTGGCCCCCCATTCAACACTAACACATATCTAAACCATGATTGTAATCATCCATGTCAACAACATAATTTGCATCACAATAAAAAATCAATCGATTATTGGAAGAAGGTTGGGCACTATAGGTTTATGCATAAAGTCATAGATCAAATAATTCTTTTAAATATTTCATGATGCACTTGACAATGGCAACATGAAAGACCTTCATTTTTTCAAAAAAAAATTGTTGAATGATCCATAGAGTATGTAATGTCCATTCTAGTCCCTTGATAAACAAAATAAAGGTTGTTAATGTGATTATAATATGGGATATGTGTATCACCTGGTTCAACTTGAATAGAAAAAAGATTCGATGAACTATGTGGGTTAGCAAAAACCATCATTGGTGTTGAATCCTAAAATTTAAATTCGACAAAAAAATCTTTTTGATGTATCATTGATGATGAATGTGAATTGTTTTGGTGAATATGACCTTTGTGATGTGCAAACCAACATATATTTCAAGGTGTCCCTTGGTGATGTTAAACACTCTTTTCATTTCATTAAAAATGTGGGCAATCTTGTCTATCTTAACATGCAATTTCATCGTGGTTCTAAACCCATGCAGATTACCTAAGTTTGTAAAATGCTTTGATTAATCAACAAACTTTGGTGGGATGCTCTTCATCAATAAAATAGAGCAACTCGTCTAAAAAATCTTCATCACTTCCACTATATAAAAATGCAATGCACACATCAAATTGCCTGTGATATCCATGTTTTCCACTACAACAATGGAAAGGATGGTTTTGATGTAATCAAATTTCACAATTGGATTAAAAGGATTTTTATTATCCAATCCCTCCTTCTATGTGAAACCCTTTGCCACAAGTTACGCTTTAAAGTGAACAACACTTTCATTTGCATCATGTTTGATTTTGTAAACCCACTTGGAATGTATAATTTTTTTTTCCCTTTGGTAGGTCCTAGAATATCCATGTGTTGTTTTCAGTCAAAAAGTCATACTCTTCTTGCATGGCTTAAATCCACTCCTTGTGTTTAACCAATTTGAAGGCTTCATTAATGGTGTGAAGTTCATCAAACACATAGTATTTAGTTATTGCCATTTACATCATGTGTGACTTCATTTTCCAACCAAAAAAACCCACTCTCCAAAATGAACAAATGGTTGTTGAATCCTTACTCCACGTCCTTCCTAAATGTGACCTTGCATATTAATTTACATGGCTTGCAATGGCAACATTAATGGTTGGATCATCATCAACTTCAAGAGCATAAGAGTTCTTAATCATGGAAGGATGTCATTAGATAATTCTCCAAAGTTAGTGGTGTTAGGTGGAGTGATCTATTCCATGCTATGGGGTCATCATTCCCACTGCTTTGACCAACAATTGCACATCTCCCGCTATGTGTGCACCTTTCCCCTTCCATTGTGTTGCACTCCTAAGACCAGAATGCATCAAGATTAAGGCCACTTAAATGCATGATGGTACTATCCAAAGGTGTTTCACATCTATCACCACCTTCCATGTTGAGCTTGTTAAAAAACACATCTTTGCTTTCAATGATTTGCCTTGATTAATTATCCCAAGGGCAAAATGCCTTATTCATTTGATTGTTACCCATGAAGATGTAATGTTTGTTCATTTTATCCAACTTCCTTCTAAGTTCTTCAAGGATATGGACATAGGCACTTGAGCCATAAATGCACATATGAGCAATTGAAGGTTTCACATTGTACCATAATATCTTATATGGGGTCATTGAGTTTGCAAATGTCCGACTTCCAATGGGTTGGGCAAGTACACTAATGTGAGCTCTTTTACCAAAACTTGGGATGGACATTTGTAACAATATTCTATAAAATGATAAGGAACAAGTTGGGGAACGTGATGTGAGCACAAGTGAACATGTAATGGCAAGACCTAGAAGGTGTAAATTGTAAATTTTGCATAGAATTAGATAGTTGTTAATATCATATCAAAGAAACATGGGGGAGAACATGAGGAGGGTTAAGAATCAAGAATGAAAGGAAAGGGCATCACTTTTGGATTTTCTAGAAAAAGACAAGAAACTTATGAAAGTTTTGATGAAATAGGTAGTGAAAAAATAGACCTTCCCACACTCACAATTGGGTGGAAAATTTGTGCCCTTGAATGTATCCGTTTTCTATTTTGTAAGTAAAAAAAGAGGAGAAGGTTGGGAGGGCGAACTTTGGTTTGTGCTTACCAAATTTGTTTAAGTATGATATCCCTATTAGTTAGGTAGAACGGGAATGGTCTTGTGACTGAAAACACACTAAGGTGTAGTACTTTTTGACATATGTGGAGTCCATATTAGTGTCAAAATAAAAGTCCACATCTACACTATAGTGTGAACACATTATATTGCACAAGTCATATGACAAGGCTAAACAATTTTTTTTTTTTACTTTTAGACTTTATCAATGATAGATAATTTTTTATTTTTTTACATTTAAAAAATGAAAAGTTGAATTATTAAAAATCCATATTTCATTGCATATCTCAAATTATGATTTTCAAAATCTTTCAAAATTGTCTTCCTTTGTATCAATAGCATCAAACTACTTTTCATGTCAAAAAAATCACTCAACTAAGCATTTTAGTAAATATAATGTGTCCATGATCATATGTTATGGTAATTCAAAATCCATTCTTGAATTCATATGATGTGATCATTTCATATAATATATTATTTTGTTGAATCCTTTTCACATCTTATTCAGTTAATTTTTGTTCCATGACCAATAATCGAGTTGTGATAAAATTATATAGTCACCCATAGTATGTTTTCACCTTTGCAAAATGAATTTCAACTTGAAGAAGGCGTGACAAAAGTCCTAATATAAAAAAAAACAACCTTTTGGAAATAGGGACAAGTTTTACAAAGTGAGAGGATAGTCCACTAAATAATGGACTTCATGGTGACAAACCATTTAATTGGCCTTTTTACCAAAAGGGACCAAAGGCTCAAATAAGGTGTAACAAGGGTAGGATTTTTTTTTCCCTTGACTTTTAGGAGCCCAATTTTTTTTGTTTTTTTTAAAAGGATTGTGATAACATTGCTTGCATGTATTTTTTTTGTGGATTCAAGAATCATGTGATTGTTGTTTTTAATTATTCCGTTTTGTTTGGGAATGTGAGCAAAAATTAGTTCTATTTAATTTCATCCAAGAAATGTTGGAACTTCTCGTTGCAAAATTCAGTTCCTTTGTTAGATTTAAGAATCTTGGTGGTCTTTCTCATCTCCTTTAGCTATTAGTATTTGCCACAAAAACATTCATAAGCACTCCGAAGTAATTAATTTCTCTTTAACACTATAAATGACTTTAAAACCATAATGTTCATCCTTGAACAAAAAATAATAATTTGCTCCAATAATGGGTGTGTTGATGGGTCCACAAAGGTCATAATGAACCAAATCACTCATTTTTTTAGCCTTTTTTCAATGCTCTTTCCATGAAAAAAACATTATATGACTTTTTCCATAAACACAACCTACACCAAAAGGTGGATCCTCTTTACTCCCACTAATTACTAACCCATCAACCATGTCCTTAGCTTCCATTTGTTTGATCATGTTGTGATGCACATGACTGAATCTCTTGTGTTCAACATCAAGTCTTTGGGTGTTTTCCTTTCTGCTTTGGATTTCAACAACATTAATTGATAATGCATTTTGGTTGTTATATAGTATGATGGTGTTTTTATGGTCATAAGGAGTCGATATATGCCACATTCTTCTATATTCACCATTAAGGTATCAGAAAGGATAATTTAACAAAAAAAGGATTTCAATGGACTATTTTGGATTTTTATTACATTTATTATTTCATGACATTAATAGATTGGTGTATGACTATAACTAAAATGATGTCATGTTAATCTAATAAAAAAAATACAAGAATGTATTGGATACAAGATAGATATCCTTTTAAATCTTTATTTTAACTATAATTTTGATTTTAAAGGAATAAAAAGGAATGTATTAAATAATGTAAAATTTTCAATTTTCGTTCATGGATAAGGAATGCATACATGTATGTTTGGCAATGTTAATATAATGCATGTTTGATTAAATAATATATGATTAAATAATTTTCAAGGTTACATAGTGCATTTCGAAATGACTACAAGGAAAATGATTCCTTTTTTTGCCATTTGGTTGATTTTTTGTATTCACTAAGTTTAGAATTTGAGGCCCCAAGTGTCGACAACATGTGCAAAAAACTTTCATGCAATAAAACATTTTTAAATTGTTTATAAAAACTTATGTATTCATTTTTTCATTTCTAGTTTTTACCAAAATATTTATGCATAATTACATGCACATGTGAAAAATCACCACCACCATGCAAATTATCATAATTTGAATTATCCAATATTTTTCACTTAAGTTTATTCCATGTAGATTTTATATTTGGAAGATAGCAAAAACAAAGTTCTTGAGTCCTATGTCCAAAAAGTGGCACCCTAATCATGAATGTACCCAACACCTTTTTTTGAATTACCTTACTTCTGGCTAACAGTCAACACCTTCCTCTAGTATGGAGAATATTTATTTCCTTTTGAACTCCTTGAGATGTTGAAAACAAATTTCTATCGAACTTAAAAACCTGAATGACATCTGGGTGAAAATCCTTTAAAGTGTACCACACATGACGAAAAGGGCCTAACCCTTATTATAGTCATTTTTTACCCTATATTTTGATTCCATAAAAAATAATGATTCAAAAGTTGTCAAAATTTTCAGAAGGATTATATTTTAAACCATTATAATTCTAGATTCCATCATAATCATCATAAATGTGTCTTTACATGGTATCAAAGGATTAGGTAAAAAAGACATAAAAAGGTGATGTTGTAACAAGATTTTGGTACACCTTAAAGAATTTAGACCCATCCTTGAGAATGCATGTATTTTTCTTGCCAGTAATCCATGTTTTGAATATTATGTACATTATGCCTTAGACATACAATATCACTACTCCAATCCCTTCTACCAATTGTTTCTTTCTAGATACGTTTTGGTAAGTTGAAAACCACTTTTTGTGCTAACTCACATTTGTTGTGAACAACAATTGTCCATGTACCAATTGTTTGAACAATGGCCAAGGCTTGGCACCATGAAAACTTGATGGGTCTTTCCCCCAATCGTAGATGTGGTTTCTTTTTTTTTTCCAAGTGTTTTCTTCCTTTCAAATATTTTCTTCTCCTTAGTGCACTTTCTTGTCTAATGCACTATCTTTCCACAATTCCAATAGGGCATGGTTTTCTTTCACTCAACAATTTCCTTCTTCCATTACTCATGCTATTCATTGGTAAACATCGATTTTTCAAATGGTGTACCATTCTTGGATCTAAAATTGGCAACTTACGTTGTGGTTCTTCCAACCCTATTAATTATTTGACTTTCAAAATCTTTCATCCTAGCTTCTTTTTGGATCAATCACCCTACCATGGTGTTGTTAAAGGTTTGTTCAACATGAATAACATTCCCCTAAGACAATTGAAATGGTTTGTAACATGTTGGCAAATGATTGAAGACCTTGGCCATGACAATGCCATCAATGCAAGTATTATCTCCAAGATTGGTGAACTCATTTTTGGCTTCAATCTTTGCCAGGAAATTAGTAATGTTTTCGCCCTCCTCCATGGTGATGTCAAAAAATTGTTGTTGAACATGGTGTATGCTTTCATATGGCCATTGATCATGTTTTTTTTTCAGCTTATTCCAAATTGCCTCTAAGCTCATGATGTATTTCAAGATCTTTTTTTCAATGGCTTGACACAAAAGATGCACTACTTGACTATCATAATTGATCCATGCAACAAGATCTACCATGTTTGATGATGGAGGCTTTGGAGTTGTGCCATCTACCATGTCCATGAACTCCTTTCAAACAAATAAAGCCCTCATTTGGAACTACCACATGTGAAAATTTTGCTTGGAAAATCTCCTAATAATTTTTAAAGCATCCTTGACATCAACCATGGTTAGCAAAAAAAAAACACAAGCACAACAACTTGGTGTAACACAACGCCCCAAAAAGAGCGTACTCAAATATAATAACTTGACTTCTTACAAGCATGACAACTTGATTTACAAAGATACTATACGCACAATACCTTTAAACAATGAAAACAATGAAAAGATTACAAAACAACTTGCTAGGTGCAACATGCATTAGAAACAAGTTGTGGGCCCAGATCCTATAAAGATAAAACAATCTACTCACGCAAAAACTCTATGATTCAAACATGCAGAAACAAAAACAATTTCATAACGCTTGAGACTTGTAACAAGGGCACAATAAAAAAAATCATACATTTCATAAATCAAAGAGTTACATTTGCATTATAAAATGCTTCTAATCACACACACACACTCAGAGTCCAGCCCTTTGTCTTATACATCCAAAACCTTGACACTCCAAGAACCAAAAAACCCCATATGCCAAGAAAAAACAACCAACCTCAAAACTAACTTCATATAGTTACTACAGCAATAGCCAACCTTGTACCATTACTATAGTAAATTCCTACAAAGACTGCTGGGCTGTACACAAAAAAGAGATGTGCACACTAAAATTATGCAAAAGTAGCCGTGTCAAAATACAACACGTAGCACAGATAATATGGTCGGATTCATTCCCAGAAGTCATGGCTGCTGGCTGCAATATGGAATGGAGTTAGAGAGGAGAGGATTCAGAATTTGTAGAAGTTTTGCATTCTTTGTTTTTGGCTTTCCTTTTTTGGGGTCCCTGATTCAGGGTCAGGATTTCTTCTTTCAATTATGTGAGGTACATGTGGGCAGGCGACCATCGACGAGCTCTTAGTCAAATTTGGTTACACATGTGGCTGGCTCCAAGAGCTGAATAGAAAATGAACCTGCTGTGCTTAAACCTTACGAACTTATGTCTAAATATGACCATTTGAGATCTTTTTTCCTCCAAATATAGTGATTTTGTGCAACTGTTTTTTTTGCGAAAACATCCCTTCAGCCTTCCCATTGTGTTTTTTCAATTTTGTGGTTTCCAAATGTTGGTGAATGTTTTCCAAATTTTTAGCAATTTTTTTTCGAATTTCCGCTTTTTTATTCCAATTTTTTTTTTTTGTCACCAGTGCAAAAATTGGAAATAAAACAAATCACTGAGCCTGGCCATTTTGTTTGTCAAGTTTTTTTTGTGAAATTTCGTCAAAATGAGAATATAGACATTTTAAAAGAAATATTCTGTCACAATAATCCTTTTTCCTGAAAAAAAGTCCCAAATTTACATCCAAAATAATTGATTTTTTTTCGTGACATGTGGACTCTGATTTTAGTTTGGTCGCATTTTTTAAACTAGTTTCTAAAATATTTAGAAAGGTTCAAAAAATGATTTAGAGGGATTTAGCTTTCTTTGTTCCTATGGTCACCTAAAAATGATTTTCACTCCTGTTGTCATTTAAAGCTAAATCCTCTTGTGATGCTAGCCAATTGACACAACATCAGAAAATTGCCAAAAAATTATTGTTGCACCAAGTGGTGAAATTTGTGTCACCAAAAAACACATATGAGAAACTTGGTATTCAAATGGAAACATATGAATTTTGCAAAAAACAATCTCTAGTGATGTATATCAATTATGGACAAGACATGAATGATTATGGTTTCTTTTTGGCAAAAACTCACACTACAGTGACAAAACAAAGTCCAGTGTGAAGTGTAGAAAGGGTTCTTGCTGGAAAAAATGTTGGCAGGTTGCCATATTTTGAGGAAAAAAAGGTGCAAGTCGCCATATTTAGACAATGAGTTCCTGGCAGTGTTTTCTTTAATGTGAAAAAAAAAATTGGTGCTGCAACCCTTGCAAAGCTTCTTTTGTGGAAATTTTTGAAAACATTTGCCAGAAATAGAGTGCCTGCTCCTGCAGGTCGCCAAAAACCAGTAGAATTACAAACAAAATTAAAATTACTGTCCTACCTGTCCTGTAACCAAATCTGGCTACATCTATATATGAATTGTTGCTATTATGGCTATACCACAAAAGTGGGGAAAAAAATACCTGGTTCCTTGAGATTGCCAGAATAAAGC
>Ga0209611_10007779_pt1 | contig 17065 bp, 15 predicted proteins | sample S1TSphgellanicum_3_FD_187693 | JGI IMG/M metagenome (GOLD analysis project Ga0209611, IMG submission 187693) | Host-associated microbial communities from peat moss isolated from Minnesota, USA - S1T2_Fc - Sphagnum magellanicum MG (SPAdes) (version 2) | ecosystem: Host-associated > Plants > Peat...
TGCCATATTTCCTTGCATGATGCAGAGGCAGAAGAGAAGGTTATCTGATTGTGTCATCACAGTGAGAAGGTGGCCAATACATTTGGGTTCATTGGCACACCTCCTGCAACACCTTTCCAGATTTTTAAGAACTTGCAGGTGTGTGGTGACTGCCACTGACACCAAGTCCGGTGCAAAGATAGTCGGGCAACTGTTGCAGTAAGGGATACCCATTGCTTTCATCACTTTTAGGATGGCCTATGTTCTTGCAGGGATAATTGGTGACTGCCATTTTCTGTCTTCTCGGTAACACTAAATTAGGTGAGAGTTCACAGCATACCCATGTTACACTATGAAATGCTATCTGAGAGGACTTGTTTGATTACCTAAATCCATCTTTGCCATGGCTGCTCATTATTACTCAGACCATTCAAGAAATTTGAAAGGAATATCAACTGTGATTTTCTTGAGTTTGCAAGTAATGCGTTTGGAATTCTGAGTCACTTAAGCACTCATCATACTCAAAGCATCAATTAAAGTAAGTTGGTAATGTTATGTCTGGAGGCAGGTTCAAAGAACATTTGGGCAGTGAGATCTTGACAGATTTTCTTCAATTCTCATGTCACAATAGCAAGAACTTGTTGGGTATGCTGCAATACTACAAGTGACAGGTCTGTTTGCGAACTCGTTCTTTGATTGATTTCCTTTTGTTTGGCAATCTTGTGTGATCTATTGCACTGTACATCCATGCAATTATCTCAGAGGTTATGAATGCTTACAATCCCGCCAGTTTATGTCGACCCCAATCCTCAAGATATGATCTTTATTTTTTTTAGTAAGAAATCTGTCATATGCATTTGAATCTCATATTTGTTCTCTAATATTGACACATGACCTAAAAGGATGGGTTCAGGTTTCAGAAGGCCCCACTACTATCCTCTATGTGGGTCTCTCTATGCCTTTGGATTAGATTTACAGGCACAAGCTAAAATGAGATGAAGCCTACCCTCACAAGCTTGTTGCAGCTTGTGTGAGGATACTATCGACTTTTTTAATTAGCTATGTGTTTTGTGTTCTAGCCAACATCATGACTGAGTCTTCCCGTTGCTTCTGGAAATGTGACAGAAACTCAGGACGCAGATAGTGCATAATGATTTTGGGTGGATGAGTATTTATTATCTACACCACGATTGGGAGCTGGTGAAGTCAATGGGTAGTCATGGCAGCTCATCATTGCTATTTGTGATGAAGATGAAGGTGATGATCTGACATTTTGTGAGCCACTATCATAAGGTGTTATGACTGCACTCATTGTTATGTTACCTTCAAATTGTTGTTGTGGAGGCTTCTCTGCAATTTCATAGGTATGTGTCTTCCTATTTTTTGTTCTTAAAATGACTCACCTATGAAATTTCAGTTTAATCCAATGCCAAAAATGAGGTTGGGATTTGTCCATCTTGCAAGTGGTTGTGGTTTTGAAACTACCTTGCAAGTGGGTCTTGGTTTATTTTACAGCAGATTTTACTCATAGCCAACTGAATTCCAATATCAATTGCGTCATTGGGTAAATTAGTTATCCAAAAATTGTTCAAAACGAAGAGACCTTAATACATGAACTAAGAATTTAGGCAACCAATGTTGCTATGGTTTTGCTGGTTAGTACTAAGTGTCCAAGTTCCAAACTAGAAAAATAACAAGGGAAATTTTTTGTGAAATTGTTCATCATGATATGTATAACATACCATTTGAACAGAACGGGTGTCACATGATGACACATGTTGGCCATGCCATGAATATTATTTTGTCAATGGTTTTGTCAATGAATATGACATATTTGGGTGAAAGGAAAGCTATGTTATTCATGTGTCTATTCTTGATGATTGTGAAAGTTAACAATCACATGTGTGTTTGAGGGTTTCAAATTATGTCATCACATCAATAGAAGTGTATTAGAAACAATCTATTGAGTGAATTTTTTTTTCTTCTGATATGCATGTACAAAAACATATTGACGTGAGAAAATACATGAAGCTAGCGTCTTCTTTTATGTTAGATAGCATACATGTCTAGGTAGGAAGACGTATTATTTTTTATGGTTTACATATAATAGTAAAAGATTGCAAGGCTTAATGTTTGCAAATGTTATCATATTTTGTTTCTTACAAAAGAGAATACTATACGCCATTGAAAGTAATTACAATCTATCAAATCCATTGGAACACAAGGAACAATGTTGTCAAAATCAATATAAACATAAGAAGTTGAAGATTTGTTACATAGTTTTTGCAATTTGTCCCAATTGTTGTTCCTAGGGTAACAAATTCAATAGTTGATGCAAAAAACAATGATGATTGACAACTTTTTTTTATGCAAACCAAGCAAAGATGGTTACATCTTCATTCAATATCTTTCAACTGTAGCTTTTGGACAACCTTCATAAATAAGCTCAACTTTGAGGACAATAATTAAACAATTGTAATTAATTTGTCAGTGTTTTTTTTAGTTTCAATGGTTCTTTGTCTCAAGCTCATAGGTGTGAATCACTTGGTTGAGACAATTGAGTTGTATTATTTAAAAGATTTGCAAATGAAAGTTCTTGTCATGTAATTGGTGCAATTTCAAGATCTTAGCTATCCATGACTTATATTAATTGATGAAAAAAAATTAAAATTGGTTTAGGAATTAAATTAGGTGAATTTTAATGGCATCTAATAAAATTGGACATATTTATTAGGGTAAAAGGTATTTAAGAATTTATATTAAATTATGTTGCTTGTAAGCAAATATATTTTAAAAATACTTTGTGTGTACAACAATCTAAAAAAATATCTAATTGGCTATGATGAGTTTTTTGGAGCAATCAAAAGCTAAATACATTTCAAAAAAACATTTATGTTGACACACAAAAGTCCCATGAAAGACAAATTTATATTAAGCACAAAAGTTGTAGTAAGGACAATTTAAGTAAATGGTTTGATAATTTGAATAGGGAATATATTGATTCATGTTTAATTCAATAGTTATTTTATTTCATTATCAATATGTTGTTCAAAACATATTATTCCATATATGTGATTTGAAAATCATTATGCATTTAATAAAAGAACATCGCATTTTTAGGTAAATGCACACATTTAGGTGGAATATTTTCCAACATATGTGGAGTTTATACTAGTGTTAACATAAAAATTCATTTTACATTGTAATAGAATAAATTAAATTACATAAGTCATATGGCAAGATTTTTTTTTAATTAAAAAATTTGATCAACTATAAATAATTGTATCAAAAATTTACATTTGAAAAATGAGAAGTCAAATTATTAATTCAAATGAATAAATCACTTTATAAAAAAATCCATATTTCGTTGTATATCTCAATTTACAGTTTTCAAAATCTTTCAAAATGGTCTTCCTTTGTATTAGTGGCATCACATTACTTTTTATATTAAAAAAAAATCCAACTAAACATCTTAATAAATAGAATGAATTCATAATTATATGATATGGATTGTGATGTTGGGTTTCAGCATGTCAAAAGTTCAATATGTCATAGTAACACAAAATTTATTTATGAAATTCATACAATGTGATCATGTCACATGTAATATTAATTAATTTTTAAAAAAAAAACCTATTATTCATTTATGTTTTGTTTTATAACCCATGATTGATAATTCAACAAGCTATGACAAGATTGTCTTTAATGTGATTTCACTTTTTTTTCCTTTGTATATTTTGGTCCTTCATTGGGTTAAAGAAATTTTGTTTGTTGATGTCACAATGATGTCGCAAAAATAATAACTTACACAATTTCAAAGGTGTTTTCTAACTTGTTAAAAATAACTTTCAGCCGGTGAAAATTATTCATCAACATGTATCTTTTCATTGTCCTTGTCACTGTAGTGTTTTCCTTTTGTAAAATCACTATCATGATAATGTTTTGTGTAGGAGAAGGGTTTGGTCTATTGATAAACCTTTATCTTATACAAAAAAATCAATGTGAACTTATAATGTTGCATATAATCATTTGTTTGTTTTAATGACAAATTTTTTTTTAACATGTTTACATTGAAATCACTTAAAATATTACAACACAATGTGAAACTATCACAAATCCCAACATCATGGAATTCATTCATATGAATGTTCATCCATGATTTGTAATGAACTTATATTTAATTCCTAATTTAGTTTCAGTTCACTTTTATCTAATTTCAAATTAAATTTTAGTTCACTTTTAGTTCATTTTTAATTAATTTGTAATTCATTTTTAGTATTTCTAATTAACACTTAATTCCCTTATAATTAATTTTTACTTCACTTTTAATTAACTTTTAGTTCACTTCTAATTAATTCTCAGTTCATTTTTAATTAATTTTTAATTCACACATGGGTCACACATGGGCCATTCATGGGTGCACATGGGCGACATGTAGGTTGGAAATTTCTTTTAATTAAATGCCCAATAAATATAAATAGAAGCATAATTTTTCCATTACCTTTAGTGTGTTCAACACCAATTTTTGGTACATTTTTTTATCAAAACTTTATTATATTCTTGTTTTGTTTTTGTAATGAAATTTTATTGAATTTTTGTTTTTCACTTATCATGTTTTTTTTCCTTCTTATTTCACGATTTAGATTTAAAATTAACTTTACTTTTATTTTCATCTTAATTTAAGAAATCTCATACATTTGATTGTTTTTATGCCTGTGATAAAAAAAATTGCATAAATATTTTTTAATACTTTAAAAAGTTGTCAATTTGCTTTGAAGGGGTTTATAGTATGAATTATTTTTGTTGGCATATTATGTTATGTTTTAATAAAAAAACATCCTTAATATAGTCATCATTCCTTTCAATATAATTTAATTTATGTAATATTAATATGGACATTTGGAAGTTCAAATGAAACTTATAATTTTATTTTTTTTGTCTTTGTGTTTATTTTTTCAAATTTTAGTGTTGAAAGTTATAAGTTGAAAGCTTGTGAATATAATAAAATAATAAAATTGTATTAACTTATTGAATTAACTACAATTAATATGTTTGTGATGAAGTGTTTCAGAACATTTACATGATTAAAAAATGATGTTATTTTTATTTTAAAAATACTTTAAAATCATTTTGGATTTGAAAATCCAAAAAAAATTCAAATTTTGTTTACATTCCAAGAAAAGTTATGTTTTAATTTTTATTATTATTTATTTTATGTTGAAAAGCGTGTGGGGATATGAACCCCAAATTTAGTTTAAGATTAATAATTTATCGATATATAATAATAATTAGATATATGTTATAGGGTTGATTTTTCACTATTTATCGGTGAAATCACATAACAAAACAATTATGATCCAACCAATGTTTACATTTTTTTAATTTTCATAACATAACATGTTAGTGTTGTTATGGTTAAACTTATGATTATTGTTGAAGAATTACAATTGGTTATTATAAAAAATGAATATTAATTTGACAACAATAAAAAAAACTTGATTTTACAAGTTCGACATGTTAGTGTAATCCACAAGCTTTCAAAATATTCAAAGTGCATAATTATTAAGTACATTAACAAATAATTGTAACAAACATAAAGAAAAACCAAAATGGCTACTAATGTGTGTTGTTGAAAACATTTTTAAAATGTAAATTTTAACTTCCGAGTTTTCACAAAAATGTTATATGTATAAATTTGATTAATAAATAAATAAGGTCATGATTTTCATCATTGTGAAAATTCAAATGTGAATTATCTTGCCATCTCTAAAATTTAAATCAAAATTTGAAAATTTTTGGTTTTTGTTATTTTTGGATTTGTTTTAAATTCCTTGATAAGGTGAACTTGAATTTTTTCTTACAAATAATTAGAGAACAATTAAACATTTTTGTGAGCTTCATTAACATCCAAAATATCACATTGTTCTCAAGTTGGTCATTATTATCTCAATTCAAAGTTTGAATAACGTTTGCGTTAAAGCGCGTTCGAGCGAGGGAACATTTGCAGTTGGTTATTTGCTTTAAGTTTCTTGTGGCATCGCGTCTGCTGTTGCTACTATAGCCTAGGAGCTTGGAAGGAAGGTAAAAGAAGTGAAGAAAAGAAAATAAAAAGGAAAGGGAAGGGGAAGGAAAGAACGAGGGGGGAGAAGAAGAAAAAAAAAAAGCAGTTCAAGAATTGGAGTTCAAGAAACAAAAGAAGAAGAAAATAAAGGAGCAGCAAAGCAAGGAGAAAGGGACAAACCACGCGCACACACTAAACAAAGGAGGTGAGATTTCCGACAGCAGATACCTATAAGAGCGGTAATTGTCGTAATTACAGCTGAATGAAAGTAAGCGACAACGCATAACAACGTAGTAGCATGAGGCCGGACAACAATGTAAGCTCTGGCGTTGCAATGAGGATAGTGGTAATGGCGGGCCCGACTTCAGCAATAGTGGCGTTGCAAGTTTAAGTTTAAGTTTTTTTTTTTTTTTTTTGGGGCGGGGACGTTTTTAGGGTTTTATACTTCTGACGGTTTCAAGTTTTTAGGGTTTCAGTATTTGTAGCATCCCGAAGATTTTAAATCTTAGGGTACTAAACTTTTAAGGTTTTCAAAATAATAATCTTTGAAGATTTTAGGCTTTTAAAACCCAGAGGAATTCAAAATCTTTAAAGTTTAAGGTTTAGGGCTTCAAATTCTACTATTTTTGAAGATTTCTAGAGTCTTAAGAATTTGAAGTTTCAAGTTTTTCAAGTTTTATAAGTAGGCAACATGTGTTTTTAAAGGCTGCAAAGTTTCAAATTTTATAATGATATCATATTTTAGGGTTTTCAAAATAAACTAAAAATTTCAATGTTTTAGCGTTTTGAAAGACATTGATTTAGGGTTTAAAATTTGAAGAACTGCGCAATGGCACTCGCTTGCTATGTCCTTTCACTATAGCATTAGACATTTTCACGTTGAAAAAGGACATTGCCAAGACACACTACAATAACACCATGCTCAACATCGCAGATAATGCACCCTTGGCGGTCTACCAGGTAGCCCTGGTCGGGCATTGGCTAGTCATGGGCCTCAAGATCGATAGCTCATCTGTTGACACGTGGCTGTTCAAAATGGAGGCAACCATCGAGAACATTGTGTCTCTCACGGCCGTTGGCAACCTTACGGTCAACTAGCTAATGGAGCGCAAGGTGGCTGCGACTATCACAACCAAGGTTGCGTTTACAGCGGAGCCTAAATGGACCACAATGATGGCCAGAACGTGTGCCACGTGGTCAGCTGGGATGTGGAAACCTTGGCCAATGTGCCCAAACAAGAGGAATGCAAGCTCAACTTGCGCCTCACGAGCTTCGAGGTTAAGGAGGGTGAGACCGAAAAGGAGTTAGTGCAATGGCTCAACACAGAGCTGTTGTTAGGCCAAATGAGGTTGTGCATCAAGCTTGTCGCCGCCATTTGGTAGTAGCTTGCGACCACGTGGGCCTCCGCCCTGACGGCAAGCGCACGTTTTGGCGCAATGCTACTTAAATTTGCAACAAGCGAAGACCGTCAAGCCGCACTACGAGGGCATAAGGGCATGGCGAGGACCAAATTGGGCCTGGACGAAGGCCTCACGCCCACAGCAAACACGAAGTCACAACTATGGCCATTGTTTAAGGAGGCTAAGGCGGTAGGCAAGCGTGCTTTTTGGCGTGTAATCAAGCTTTTCATTAACGACATTCAAAGTTGCCCGCCCTCCTAAGGGCGCGGGGACCAAAAAGACCTATGCGTAGTATTATGGAACATGCATGGGGGTGGTGTAAATAAACTATAAACGAAGGTGCAAATACTAGAGTTGTTTCAAGGTGCTGACCTTGTCTTATTAACTGAAATTTGGCTCTTCCTAGGCCAACATTTGTCACACATCGAAGGGTGTGACTCACTTGTGGTAGCACGCACTATGTAGTTGGGAAAAACAAATGCGATAAAACATAATGGGGGGGTTGCTACTCACTTTCGTAGCCACCTTAGCCCAAACCTGTCACAATGGAAGGAAGGAAGCCACAATTCTTATCTATGGATATGGGTCAGCAGGGGTGCTGCCCCTGACTTGTTTGTCTGTGTGGTGTACGTTGCCCCTATTAGCTCCAAACACGAGAATGAATCCTTGTTCTAAAACCTGGCAACAAATATTGCTGAAGTTCAAACTCTAGGGGGCATAGTACTATTGGGAGGGGATTTTAATGCGTGTACTACAATGTTACCAAATACCATTCACATTAACAACCTTTGTGAACTGTTATAGGCACTTGAGCTCGCTGAAATTGAGCAACCAAATGTTGTGGTTAAGCGATAGAACCGTGATGTTAGTGTTGGCGGCTAGGGCCGTGAGCTCCTAGACTTATGTTGTGACACTGGGTTGCTCATCCTCAATGGCCAAACACCTTGTGACGAATCAAAGGAGTTCACTTGCTTGGCAAATGGGGGGCGCAACATTGTCGATTATATTGTTGGCTCACCTGTAGTTTGGCAAGTTGTTACACACCTTGAGGTGATAATAGATGACACTCGCTACTGTGCGATGGGGGAGACTCTGACCATAGGCCATTGCACATACGATTGAGCATCGATTGCAGCTTTGTTGGACCACAACATACAGTTGTAACCAAAAATTTCGCGCTTAGGTTCAAATATGATAAATCAAAAGTTGAAGAGTATCAGCTTGCCCTAACAACGAGTCTTGGAAACCAGTGGGTTATTGATTCAATTAGGCATTTGGGGGTAGATGGGTTAATTGACCTACAACAATAATGCGTAGGTGTTATAACAAAATATACTTTTAGCATCAAGCTTTTGAGAGGGAGCTATAGAGAGAGACACTGCCATAAACCTTGGTTTGATGTTGACTATTATACAATGAAACGTGAGCTGAGGCTTTGGTTAAAAGCCAACCCTAATTCAGATGCTGCTAAACATCAAAAAAGTAAACTTTAAAAATTATTAAAAAAAAAATAAAAAATTCTGGGAAACTGCAAGAGTTCAACATATGTGTGTGTTTGCCAAGGTGGATGCACTTTCGTTTTGGAAAAAGTACCGACCAAGGGCACCCGTTGTGGACAAGATTAGTGCAGCTACGTTTTTGGAGGGCTTCTATGGGCTAGCCAGTGTCCACCACCCATATGGCTATGAACTAGTCACTCGGCTTAGGTAATTGAACCTCCACCTAGCCACACCATGAATACAGATATCACATTTGTTGAGTTATTTCAGGTGCTAAAAAAACTACAAAGGAACAAGGCCATCGGTTTGGATGGTATGAAAGCTGAGTTCATTCTAGATGTGGGAGAGCTACTACAGATGCCACTATTAACAACATTTAGTTACTTTTTGGTGGAAAGCTTTCCAAAAGCCCTTTCCATTGGGGTGGTCCATGCGTTCTTTAAAGGGGGTGATGCCTTCGAATTTGATAATTATATGGGGATAATGGTTGGGCCTATCCTAGCAAAGTTGTTTGCTATGATCCTTGACAAAAGGTTGAGCAAGTGGGCTGAACAACATGGGCTGCGTGCCAAAGGTCAAGTTGGGTTTCGTAAAGATTACCGCACTACTTACTAATTTTTCATATTGCAAACTTTGATAAAACAGAACTAGGCAAAGAAAAAGCCTCTATTTTTGTTTTGTGGACTTCAAAAAGGTGTTCAATATTGTGCCGCATGAAGTGCTATGGCAGGTGTTTGTTGGCCTCAGGGTGGAAGGATGTTTTTTGCGATGCTTGCAAGCAATGTATGTCAAGGATACCATACACATCAACCACCCAAGTGAGAATGTCACTTCTAACTTTAGGTGCCAGCAATGTGTGAAATAAGGTTGTCCTCTCAGCCCCCTCCTGTTTGGGCTATATTTGGATGCCCTAGAAGGGCGTTTGGATGGTAGAGAATGTGATGCACCGGCCTTAGCAGATGTGCACGTATGGTTGTTAGTTTTTGCAAATGACCTCGCTCTGACGTCAGAGTCAAAGGTGGGATTACAACAACAATTGGACGCACTCCAACAGTTTTGTGTTGAACATGGACTTATAGTGAACATGAAAAAAACAAAAGTCATGGTGTTCAATTTTATTGACCCATACCAAGAGTTTATGTTTGAAGGTGACGTTATTGAGTGTGTGTAGACCTTCAAATACTTGGGGATCCTACTCAAAACCACCTCGAACCTGGATAATGCAGTGGAACATCTAGCAATTGCCAGTAGGCACTCATTATTTGAACTGAACCGCCGTTGTGCGAAGCTATGTATTACGGATGTTAAGTTACGTTGTGACCTCTTCAACACGTTGGTGCGTTCCATAGCAAGTTATGCTTGTGAGGTTTGGGTGGATTCGAAAAAAATAGAGGTTATTGAAGTAATGTACCGAAGGTTCCTCAAGTCCTTGCTCAGGGTGTGAAAAACCACCAGCACATCCTTCGTGCTAGCAAAATTTGGCAAATTCCCCTTTGAATACTTTGCATGGGGATAAGCGTTATTGTTTTATAACCGTGTGAGCATGATGACCAAAGACCGCATCTTGGGAAAGGCATGGGAAGCCTAGCACGCTATGCTTGTTGTGGGAAAGAAATGTTGGGCCGGATCTGTGAAAAAATGGCTACTCCATAATCAACCCTAGGAGGTGGCAAGTTTTTTGCTTCCAATTCAACCACTGCTGGAAATAGCGCCTCAGTTTGTAACAACCCATGCGTTCTAATTAGGGACTACTCAATCGCTGTTGGGAACAGTTCCTGAGACAACGCACATACATTCGATTCGTCTAGCAGGGGTAAAAAGTTGGGCGAAGAGCCAAGTACCTTGGTGTAACGCGCACAACGTACAGGTGGGAGCTCAGGAGGCTGGCGCCCCACCCCCTTCAGGTTTCCCCCACACAATGTTGAGTGTAAAAAGGGTGAAGGATAATATGCGGCTAACTTTCATCAAAAAACTTTTTACCAACCGGGATATTGGGACTAGCGAATAGACAAGATACTTACAAGGGTATGTCATATGAGAGTGAAAACTACTTGTGTGACATCAGTTGTGTTCAGTTGCAGAAAGCTTTGGCCCAGTTTTGGTGTGGCAACACGCAGCTTGAGGTAGTGCTAGGTGCGTGGAAGGGCGTACCATATGCTGAGAGGTTTTGTCGAGGTTGCAATTTGGGGAAGGTAGAAGATGAAGAGCATCTGCTCTTTACCTGTCAAAATACGCATAAAGTTAGGGAACGCTTTTGTTCGGCCTTGCCCCTCACCCACATGAGCACTCTTGCTGAGCTCATGCAAACTACGAGCACGGTTGCCTTGGCCAAATTTGTGGCATGTTGCCAGTAACATAAGACAATTTGTCCTCCACGATCTACTTTTTGTCTAATGGACTCTCTGGTCCCAAACGGACGTAAAATTGTAAACAGTAAATAGTAAACAAAATAAAACATTTATTAACATTTTGGTTTTTAAGCTTATTGAAAAAACCTTGGAGAAATTATTTTAAATTTTCATTTATATCAATTAGTAGAACACATGCAATTAAATTCATGATCCCCATCAACTTACCTTGTTGTATTACCAAGAAATTTTAATATGATTGTTAAGTTTAATATTATTTTTGCAATTTTTTATTTAAGGAAAAAAATAAAATTGCGTTCATGCCATGCCATCCATATGTAACATCATTTGATGATTTCATGTAAGTTTCATCCATTGAAAAAATTCATCAAACCTACATTCATTAGCAAATAAACATCCATTGAATTTCATCCACTTCATTTAAAATTTTAAATTTTAAATTGAAAAGAAAATTAAATTTTTTTCCCAAGGTTAAATTTTAGAATTTATCCAAAATCCAGATTTAAAAATATGCTTGAAATTTAAATTCTAAAATTATTATTCTTCTAGAATTGGTAGATTTGTTCAAATTTTGGAAAATAATTGTCACTATAATTTTAATCCTTTTCAAGGTATACATTTTTTAATCCAAAATTTAAACCTTGAATTTCCATTGGTTTTGAAAAATAATTTTGGAGGTGAAAAGATTTTTAAAAAAATAATCAAATTTTCCTAAAAAACAATATTACATTTTGAAATCTAATAACTTTTTCATATCATGTTGAAATCAAGAGATTTTTTTGGCATTGAGTTTAACTTTTTAAACCTACCATAAGTTTTGAAAAAGAAAATTAACAATTATAAGAAGGATTGACCTTCAACTAGGGAAAACTAATGAAAAAACACCAAGTTGTTTTAATTATAATGTAATTTAATGCTCATCTTAACAATTTAAAATTAGATTTTCTATTTTGTTGAATTGATTTGTTTAGAATCAAAAGTAAATGAATGTTTCTTAAAGTTCAAAACTAAGTTCATGTGTTTTTTACAATTATTTATAAATTTGTTTCGTTGTTGATTATGAACAGATTTGATCACTAGATTCAATTATTTTAATATTGTATGAAAATGAAATTGGGTTGATGACTAGTTCATCATTTATGTTGTTTTCATAAAATGTGAGAAAACACAATGATCTTAGGTTATGTTTGATTAATGTAGATTGAAAACAAAAGTTGCCCAAAACCCCATTGGTTTTAAATTTTTAATAACATTCAAGTTTTACAATAAACTTTAAGGTTATGTAACATCAAAGTATGAGTTTTTGTATTAATTATTTACATCAAAGGATAAATGTTTGCATTGAAGCTTAGAAACAATGTTTTGAACACTATAATAATCAATGTTTTTAATGATGTTTTATTTATATTTTTTATAACTTTTGTTATGTTAAAACATAAATTGGAAGGTTTTGGGGAAGAAGGGGGTATAAACAAGGATTTCAATTTTAGGCTTACATTTTAAAGAAAACAAAAATTCTCAATATATTAACTTTTTTTTGTTTATGTTTATTGATCTATATAAAATTTTAAGTGAAAGGCAATAACCTTTGCATTTTCTTTAAAAACAACGAGCATAAAGTTTATCAAATTTTTAGTTAATGGTCGAGTATGTGACAAGGTTATTAAAAATTATTTTTATAATTAAGATGAGCATTATTATTGTAAGAACGTGATTCACAACTATTCACAAGGTAGGATTCCAAAACTTGTATGCAATCCAAGCGCATTGCAAGAATATTTAACATGAGCTCAATGACATGGTACCTTAAATAAATAAACAATGTTTGGATGACGTGCCTTTGCATATTTGGCATAGATGGTTGAAATAAAATGTGGTTAATCAACAATAGAAATGATTGTAAATGATGTTAATGATGGCAAAAATTTGGAAGAAACTCAAAGTGCCACTAATGTGTGGAAAGACTCAATCTCCCAATGCATCACATGATTGTAATTCAAACAAACAACAACACATTTGATTTGGACAACAAATGGCACAAACAAATCAATCTTTATTTGAACCCCTAAAGTTATCAAATCATTAGCTACATCTATGTTACTAAAGACTCATCTAAATTCATCTAACCAATCATCGAATCTCTTGCATAATGTACATTAAGGAGATTGACATTTAAGTAGATAACATTTCATACCAAGGCATTTTCCCTTTCAATGTGGCTCCAATATTAATCATAATCAAAAGCAAAACATCAAGCTTACTACAAAGAACCAAACTAGGATACAAATTGGGTATTCAACTTTACAAAGAAAAACTTTTTATTCCCATTGTCCACTAGCTTTGCTCCATCACCAATGCCAATTACAACTAAACACAAGAAAAACAGACAATAGGCCAAACCAATCTCAAAACATTGCTCCTTCATAAATCAACATCATCATTGTCACAACCTCCACAAATTGTGTCACATTCCAATGAATGATAAAAGACAAAACAAGAAATAGTTTTTGGCACTTAAACAAAGACAAATGAGTCCTTTTCACACTACAAACCCTAAAAGGATAACTAAAAACAATTCCAAGCTACCCCTTTCCAATCAATTGTTTGTTTTTGACATGACCAAGGGCTCCAAATTAGAAATTGAATGTTTGTTGTTGGTGTGACCAAAGGCTCCAATGCACAATTACATGTTTACCATTGGTGTGACCAATGGCTCCAATTCACAATTACATGTTTAGCATTGGTGTGACCAATGGCTCCAATTACCCATAAGTTGTTCCAAGTGACCAAATACTCCCATTACCAAACACAAAACTGTGAACACTAAACAAAAAGTTTTGCAAATTTCTTTGAAAGCCACCCATTTTCCAAACTCTAGAGCACCCAAGACTGAAGAGTTTTAAGAAATCCTGAAACAGAAAGTCCAGTCATAGGCAATGGTTTGAACAAGTGACCAGCACACAAGGGCACAAGCTGCAGCTCTGTTGGGCACTGTCAATCCCTTCAGTCACCAGCCTGTGTTTGGTGATGGCAGACCTTACCCTAGCTGATCCTCACCTCTTGTCCCAAAAGGAAGAAAGAAAGAAAGAAAAAAAAACCCAAACAAAACCCAAAAGAAATAGAACAAATTAAAGAGAGAAGGAAAAAAGCTATGGATTTTTCCAGGCATTTTAGTGTGCATGACATGCCAGCTAGCCTTATTTGCCACTTGTCATCACTTGTAGCATGACACTTGTGAAGAAATCCAAGGTTTAGCCACTTGTTGCATGACACTTGTGAAGAAATCGGAGGCTTATCCACTTGTAATGACCACTTGGCAGCAACCCACCCATCTTCACCATCGGTCTTCATCATCACTCTCTAATTTGATTGCTCACTCAAACCTTTTTTCATGAATTCAAGAGTGGATTGCCAACCCAAAACAACCCCAGCATCATCAGATTCTTCAAGAAGCTAGCTCATCCAACCCCAAAAAAGAAAAAGAAAAAATCCAGAAATTTTGCAGACATCATCAAATTGCAAAGTCCCCAGGCTACAAAAAGGGGCTTCAGAAATTCATCTCTACAAGCAGATCTCACAAGAGGAAACATTTTCATAAATCTTCTTTCAGTTTTTCTTCTTCTTCCTCTAGAATCTTCAGATTCTTGTTGATTTTTGAGCAGAAGGGTTATAGTTTGAGATCTGTGATTGAAGATGGCAGCTGCATGCATTACAAAATTGAATGTGGTTACTGCTGTGAATGGCAGTAGCTCTGGGAATGTTGTTGTTGGTGGTGGTGATGTTTCTGGACAGTACTCATCAAGGAGGCTGGTGGGATTGTCTTCTTTCCGTCAGTTAAGAGGACAGGGACTTGTGGTGTCAAGGAGGCCTGATGTTGTTGGGGTCAGACGGTCGGTGCAAGTTCGAGCTGATCAGCAGCAGCCTAACATCGGGGAGAAGGTGCAGGAGATTGGACAGGATCTATCCGACAGAGCTCAGGATGCTGCAGATCAGTTGAAGAACACATTCGCAGGTGCACAAAATGATGCTCAGGGCCGGGCCAACCAAGCAGCTAATGTGAGCCAGAAGAAGCTTGATGAAGGAAGCAAAGATGCCGAGAATTTGGGTGCTCAGATTGGGAACCAAGCTGAAAAATTCAAGGTAAAAAATCTCTTGGTATATATATATACCTGCATTTGGAGCTTGGCTTTTGGATACTCACAAAATCTTTGAATCATGATACCACTTGGTGGGTGGATGGGTCGGTCGGGCATGAATTTTCTTTGTGTTGTTGCAGAACAAGGTCTTTGGGTCTGCCGAGGATGCACAAAAGGAAGCGGAGAAAACCACCAACAAGGTTAGAGGTCAGGCAAATGCATCAGGCAAGGATTTGAGCTCCAGTGTCTCAGATGCAGCAAATTCAGTGCAGGAGAAGGCCAACCAGGTGGTGGAGGACTTGAAGGATTCCATCTCCAATGCCACTGGCAAGAAGCAGTAAAAAACCCACAAAGACTTCAAGGAAGAAAAAAAATCAGTGTATCTAGTTTTTGAGGACCACCTTCTTTCATGCTTGTAATAGAGAAGCTGTGAGAAATGTTGGGTGTACAAATTGTAGTGTAGATAGAAATTGTTTTTGTTTTCAGGGTTTTTGATAGAACTGAAGGCCTACTAATGGGTTTCGAAGAATGGAAACAAAGAATTTCTGTACCTGTGAAATGTAATGAATCCAGTTTCACAGCTTTTTCAATACTATGCTAAATTTGGTCCTTACCATCATGATAACTCTTCTTCTGTGGCTTATTGTTCAATCCATCACTGCAAATCCTTTTTTCCTGCAAGAAATAACACACTCAAATTTATCAATTCCTTGCAAGCAAAAACTATCGACTGCTGCCAACAACATAAATAAACTCTTTTAACACCTAGTACTGGTGTCATAGAAGAACCTGTAGTTGGAAAAGTGGAAGTAAAACCATGTGTGTCCCTACTACAAGTAGCAAAAGTAGACAACCAGAGGAAAAGCTCCAAACAAATTGGGTGCAAGCAGCAAAAGTAGAAGACTAAAAGAGAAACTCAAAAACAAAATCAGAGAAACTTCCAACACCATAATTCCACCAGCACCCAGAGGCTTCTTTTCAAATAATTTAGGAAGAGAGGAGAGAAACCTGCAACACATGAAAGAAGTTCCACAATTTATAGAAAGCCTAGTGACAATGCACAGCTTGAGCTTCCAGGCTGATGACCCAAGTTACTCCTATCATGCTAGAAAGTTCCTGAAGTTGAAATCCGAAGAAATATGAGATGCATTTCAGTGTGCTTTCCTCAGTCCTGGGATTTGCTTCTCTTCTACACATGTTGTGCACAAGATGATATAGAATTTTTTATTGTTCTTAACACTGTTAAGGATTCTGCCACATTGTTTGTTTTGTAGGCTGAAGCTCCCCCCACTGATGAATTTCGCCTTCCTCCATTAATGAACCTTGTTGATCTGAAAACCCACACGAAAGAAAAGTGGCAATATGTGTTTCTATACGAATGGTTTCACTGACAGAGCAAAGCAAAGCCCTTAACAAGCTGGACATTGCATAGTGAATTCCAAGTAAATAGTTGCCTTTGAGATTCATGGAGCCAGTACAGACAGAAAATCCATCACTTTGACGTGACATAGTCCTATGGATTACTCTGTGCATAACAAATACATGATGAAATAATTTGGGAATGGGAAGCAAGTTTGCCTGTAATGCCACAATGAAAGTCTTGGAACCAAATTAGGCAACA
>Ga0209611_10007781_pt1 | contig 17063 bp, 15 predicted proteins | sample S1TSphgellanicum_3_FD_187693 | JGI IMG/M metagenome (GOLD analysis project Ga0209611, IMG submission 187693) | Host-associated microbial communities from peat moss isolated from Minnesota, USA - S1T2_Fc - Sphagnum magellanicum MG (SPAdes) (version 2) | ecosystem: Host-associated > Plants > Peat...
CGTGTTTGAACTTTGAAACCCCGAAAGAAAGAAAGAAAAAAATCCTAAAAAAGGCACCCACTTGTTACAAAAGTGTCTTTTGTTTGGATTCCAATAAGGCCGATAGAGTGAGTTATTCATAAAGTCACTCTGTCTTCACCCTCTCTTTCACCCCATATCCCCTCTCCTCTCTCACCCCTATCTCTTATTTCAGAGGTCTCTGCAAAGTAAGGAAATTTTTATAAAATGTGAGTATGGAATGGTGAAACTCAGCCATTTAATGCACAAGGTTCAAGAGTTTTATAATAATTGTATTACAGGTAGGAGCTGTGAAAATATATGTAGCAGCAGTGGAGGCGCTCAGGGAAAAAAGGAAAGACAGAATGAAACTCAGTTTACCGCCAAAATTGGTGGAAAAAAAAAACTAAAATTGTCATTCCCAGTTTACACGTTTGATGGCCTATTATTATGCCGAGGCTGGCCGTTCTCGCCCCCTAATTGTGTGACTTTATGGATAACTCTAATAATACCTTCTCTTTTAATTTTTTGTTTCTTTCTTTTGAATTTTTGCTGGGGGGGAGTGTTTTTTGAGCTTGGCAAGGACATGGAGGGGGTTTTTTTGTACCTGATTTTTGTAGTGGGACTGGAGGCAATGTTGCATGTTTATAGTTTGCAATTATTCCTTCACCCCCCACAAGTGTACATTATGTTTTCATAGTGGGCTTTATGAAAAACACAAAGAACCTTCTCCCGCCACTCCTTTGCATCAATTTTTACACCACTTGAAGTCGGTGAACAAACAACAACATTACTGAAATTGGGTTGGGTTTGTGCTCAACTCTTGCCTCACATACTCTTCTTTTGAATAACGCCCTTGCCCTCACATTTTTACCGTAAACATAACGCACTCCAAAAAAATTCCTAGTGAATTTGGAGAGCACCTTATACTTGTTAATACCCCTCCTCTTTTCTAGGAGGAATTGTATACCCCCTTCTTCTTAAGAGGTAGACGGATCTTACACCTACTTGTTCCATGAGTAGGTGTAAGACCCCTCCTACTCATAATTGTTGGCTTAAGAGATGCTCTGCCTCATACACCTCGTGACCTAATATTTGTTTAGGTTCATGACAATAATGTTAGTGTAGTGCTTTAAAATGGGTAAAAAGCCCGTGGGGAGGGGGGAATGGCACATTCCCAAAATGCAGGCAAAGACTCAGGGCTATTTTTATGACCTTGTGCCAGGCAGTGAATTTTTTAGTGGCAAAATATCACCATTTTGTGAAGAAGAATAAGTTGAAAATAGATTATTTTATCACAAATTCCCTGTTCTTTGAAAAAAAAAAAAAATTTGTGCCAAAGAGCCACAAAATTTGCCTTCAACATGAAACTTGAAAGGAAACTTAATATTTTTTAACTTTCATACTTTGAATATCAAAAAAATTGGCTAGATAAATATTCCAATGGATGATCATCACTTGAACAAAATATTTTCATACTTTCATACGTTGAATATCACCAAATTTGGCTAAATATTCCGACGGAGGATGATCACCACTTGAACAAAATATTTTCATACTTTCATACGTTGAATATCACCAAAATTTGGCTAAATATTCCAATGAAGGATGATCACCTCTCTCTTTCTCTCTTGTGCTAGGCCCCTTATTTGGCCTATGTCACCAACCTGGGCGTTTAGGTTTGGGGGGGGGGTTGGCTCCTAATTTGGGGGTTATTTGGGAGTGGTTATTCCAAGTCCCTGTAGTTACTTTGCGTTTCTTCGCGTGCACGTTTTTCAGCTTTCCTTTTCTCCGTGTCGGTTTTGCACCCGCAAGAGCCCTCGAAAGCGCAAGCAAGAGAGAGAGATGATGTTCCTTGAGCCCTTGTTCTTCTTCGACAAAACCCCTCCATTTTTTGGAAACACAATTTTTCCTTTCCTCTCAGAATTCCGCCAAGTTTTTTTTTTTTCTTAACAAGTCTCGCCGCCGAGAGATTTTGTTTTTGACCTCTCTCTCTTCTCTCTCTCTCTCTCTCTTTCTCTTTCTCTCTCTCTCATGTTTTTTCTTCAGATGCTTTGACTCGTTGTTGCAAAGGAAATTTGTTTCATCGTTTTGTTGTATTTATTTATGTTGTTGCATCCGGTGTTTCTCTCAGACTCTCTTCTAGAGCTATCTATCGGTCGTCTACACTCCCTTTCTTTCGCACGCTGTTTCGTGAATTCTAAAGCTCGGCACGGAGTCGTTCTCAAGGGCGAGTCTTTGTATGTTTAGTACATGTGCTCATTGGTTTGATTCTCTCTCTAGAACTCGATTTTTTGTGCTTTCTTTCTTTATTGGTGATTTGTTTTTGGGTGTGCGTTTTTTTTTTTTGGTTTCTCTTTCGACTTTTGCAGTTTTGTTTCTCTAGCACACTGAGTTTCAAGTCGCCTGGTTTGCAGCTGGGGTTTCTTCTTCTTCTGACAGGGGATGCTGAATCCTTAGCAACAAGCAGCTTTGTAAAAAAAAATCTTTCTTTTCTTTTTAGGCAACAATCTGATATTGGGCAAGAAGCTGCTGTGTGTTGAACAATTCTCATGGGTACTTGAGATTTGAAGTGCGGAGGAGGGAGGAGCTACGCGAATTTTGATAAGAAAGCAACAGCAGCAGCAGCAACAACAACAACAGTCTGTCCCGCCGGAGTTGCAGAACGATAGACTTCTTCTTCGTGTTTCTGGGATGAGGGTGTCAGCAGCAGCTCTCCTCCGGCAGCAGAGTACTCGATGGAGTTTGTTTTTAGCGCTTTGGGTGGTGCTTGTTGTTGTTGCTCTACTGCTGCCGCTTGCAATTTCAGCCAGAGTTCTTCCTCCTGAAGAAGCTCATGAGGGACGCAGCAGAATTGCGAGGAGGAGTGTAGCAGCAACGACTAATGTGAGTTGTCCTCTCGATTTCTCCATTCTCACCAAGTATACATGGATCAATCAAGCTTGTTATCCTGGTGCCAACACCACCACCTGCTGCCTTGCGGCTTTGTCCGGCATGGGACTTGCGACATCCGAGTACCTTCGCGTGACCGGGTATTTTGAGCTGCCGGATGCGGCCACCACCTCGGTTTGCCTCGACGAGTACCAGGCTCAACTCGACGAGATCGGTGTGCAACAAAATGTGGTGACGGAATGCTCCAACACGGTGAACTCCTCCTTCAACGCCGCCATGTTTACAAGGAGTCCCAAGCTTTGTCTAGGGATCGAGACCGTGGAGGATTTCAGGACCATAGTGGGGCCGACTCCTGTGGACACCGCTTGCCAATACCTCCCTGACCATGGCCAATGCATCGTGTGCATAAGCGCCATGGAGTCTCTCATCGGCAAGCTCAACAGCATTGGAGGCAATGACCACGTCGAGTGCTTCGACTTCGTCCTCATCTATGCAGCTGGTGTTGTGAATGTCGCTGGTCCTTGGGACGAAGAAACTGCACAGTGTATCCTCGCGGTTCGCTATAACCCTCCTGCCAGCAACCACACGGGGTTGTTCATCGGCCTTGGCGCAGCAGGTGCGGCACTCATCAGTATTGGTGCCGCCCTGATTTTCCTCGCCGTCCGGCGCAGGAGAAAGGCTGCCGTGCACCGCGAGTTTGTGGCTCGGAACAACAAGATGTTGAAGCAGAATGCAGCGGCACTGGTGTGGTTTGACTGGACGGAGCTCAAAGCTGCCACTCGGGGGTTCTCCAAGAAATACCTCGTGGGAGAAGGTGGTTTTGGCAGTGTTTACAAAGGAGTTCTCAAAGATGGCCGGACCATTGCAATCAAGAGGTTCAGGAATTGCACACCAGAGGGTGACATAGATTTTCTGAATGAAGTGGAAGTGATCAGCAAAGTCAAGCACAGGAACTTGGTGGTGCTCAGAGGCTGTTGTGTTGCCAGTACCAACACAGATGGGCATCAAAGAATGTTGGTGTATGATTTCATGCCAAACGGGAGCTTGGCAGACTGTCTGTTTGAGAAGAACAAACCCTTGCTTGGATGGACCGACAGGCGCAAAATTGGGATTGGCATGGCAAGGGGATTAGCTTATCTGCATGCAGAGGTTGTGCCCCAAATCATCCACCGAGATGTGAAGGCAAACAACATATTGTTAGATGAGAACTTCAATGCACGGGTTGCAGATTTCGGGCTTGCAAAACTTGCACCTGAGGATGAGACTCATTTCACCACCCATGTCGCAGGAACACATGGCTATGTTGCACCTGAATATGCCCTCTATGGCCAGCTCACTGACAAGAGTGACGTATATAGCTTTGGAGTGTGCTTGTTAGAACTCATGAGCAGTCGGAGAGCTCTCGCAGCCTCTGATAGCCCACATATATGCTTGGTTACCGATTGGGCTTGGACGTTGATGAAGGAGGGCAGGGGCATTGAGGTTGTTGATCAAGCTATTCGCAACACAGGTTCTCAAGAGGTGATGCTACGGTTTGTGAAAGTGGGAATCCTGTGTGCACACTTGTTGGTTGCTTTCCGGCCCACCATGATGGAGGTTGTCAAGATGTTGGAAGGAGATATTGACATCCCTGAAATCCCTGACCGACCTCTTCCCTTGACACTTGACATGGCAGATAATGAGAACTCTTGTGTCTCTTCCTCACGCTCAACCACCCCACACATTGAGGCAGTAAACCAGCAGGAGTTGCTTAGGTAATAGTTATTGGTGCACCCTGGGTTTCTTCAGTGCTTTGCAATAGTACAACCCTCTTTTTAAGACAGTTTGTGTAGGTTGCTGGGAGTTTCATATACTCCCTCCCATCTCTGGTGAAGTGCATTCATTGTACAATAGTAATAGCAGTCAGGACAGCATTGCAGTGTCGATTTTGTATATTCTTTAAGAGGCAGATTGATTCTGCTCTTCCATTATCAATGAAGACCTATGTGACAATCCTGGACATGGAGTTGTATTTTGTGGGATTTGTGACATTGTTCTTGCTGATTATCAATACTTGGGTGACTGGTTCAGCAGTGTCTTCCATTTCATGCCTTTTGAAAATACAGCAATCAACAAGTGAAGATGAGGCAAGAAGGCACATTGAAGTCCCCAAGTCCACAGCATTCTGATGAACCAAGCAGCAGCCTTCTCACTACCATCTCATTATCACATGCAGTGAGAAGGTGCACTCCAGAATCTGGAGCCTGCAATCATCCCAAGAACTGATGATTTCATTTTCTAACAATTTGTCCTCATTTTCATGTAATGAGTCACCAACATATGGAAAAGAACCCCTTGTGCACCCTGCAACATCCTTTCCAACCAGAACATAGAAATGTGGCGAGTTTCAATGCTAGGAACATGGGTTGACAGTCAGCAGAACTGTTGCTTGTGCCAAGTCTTGGCACCAGCATCACCCAACACTAGAACATCAAGTACAGAATGTTCACAGCATGTATGCAGAATGCAAAGTCTGTGACAAAGAGAAAGTACTCTCCTCCAGATGTGGGTCACATGACAACCAATGTCATGCAATGGATCATGCCTTACAATCTGCAAATCTGACACCAACAACAGGGACTTGGACACCTCCATTCAGATCATGTATATACTTCAGCAAGACCAAGCTTCTTGGCTTCAAATGAAACATTTGCTGTTCCTTCAACTTTGCGGACAGAAAAACCGAAACTGTTCTGGGTTTTTCAGCATCAGACATACCAAGAAGTGTAGCTGCAGCAAAGTTCCTGCAGTCAGTATTCATAAAACTCAAGCACTGGCACTTGCAGTTTCTCTATTTAACCAGAGCTTCACATATTCCCCTGTGAAAGTTGAGATCCATGATGTCAGCTTTCTTGAGAATGTCGATGATCATGGCAACTCCATGATGACAACTTCCCTTATCATCAAGATTGTAAATTATGGTGAGAGTTGTCTCAAGCTCCTTCAATCCTTTCTTCTTCCGTCAAAATTCCTTTTTGCTGAAGATGCTGAAGATTCTTTCTTACCACATCTCCTCCTCATCCCCCTCCATCTTCCTGATTCTGTTCTCTTCAAGCCTTCTTTTCAATCTCTACTTCCAGTAATACTTTTCTGGCTGATCCAGTCAGTGCTTCCTGTGCACTCCCTCCTTGATATCTCCTAATGTGCTTTCTCTCCCCACCTGTTTCCCTCTATCAGTTCTCTCTATCTTCCTTGCTTCTTTCTCATGCAAAGCTCATTTTTCTTGCAAACCTCTTCTCTAACTCTTTTTAACTGCCTCACACTCCCCAAATCAGTAAAAATCGACAAATCAAGCAAGGAAACAGGTGGTAAACTTTCAAGAACCCATAATTCCTCATCTGTCTGCCTGACAATCTTGATTGTCTTTTGATGCTTCCACAACCTCTATGCTCAAAGAGCAATCCGCATGACTTGCCATTGAAATTCATGCTGCTTCAATAGAGACTATGGGCACATATCAGTCACCATGTAGTGAATTATGAGTGCCATGAGGAGAACGTGCTGTGCAAGGAGGAGCAAGTTTCCTGTGCCAACTGCCTCATGTTTTACCTCATGAAATGCAAGTGTCGACTGTGGTGCGGGTGTTATGCTGAACAGGCAAAGTAGGACATTGTGAACCAATTTACTGTGTTCTGGTCAGCAGAACCAAAGCTTTGAACTGAAATAAGTTTGCAGGAATCACCAGAGGAATGCCGTTAACACAAGTGCAAGAGCAGGGGACTGATGTGCATTTAATTCAGTGTGTAGTGGTGCCACCAGTTGTGAAATATCTTGCTATCTACAACAGCTGCTGGATGAACTCTGCCCATTCACACTTTGCCAATAGGAATTTCTTGTAGGACAAGAGGTATGGAGCAGCATTAAGCAAAAACACAACAACAGCAGAAACTGTAGAACACTCACTATTCAAAACCTTCTATCCTGGAATCTGTGATCATGGGATGTGTGAGCTGTGAAGCAGTGAACAGAAGCAGGTGGACAAGGATTGTATGGTCACAGTAGAAGAGGTCATGACAAGGAGACTTGAGATCTGTCAGACTCATTGCTGATTTCATTGGGTTCTGGATCAGGGTAGAATAAATCTGGAGGCCCATAGAAATGGGCAACAATAGCAAAAGTACCAAGCACCAGAACCCAAAGGCACACTACAAGCACAGAGAGCTGCACAATAGCAAAGACCTGGCCCCGCTTTTCAGCTGTGTCACTCTCACACACAATAGTATTGCCCCTATCCATACAACCAGTGGGCATGAGAGGACCATAGAGTGTGTATGCAGTGCAGTAGAACCATGCTCCCTGCAATGTCAGGGCCAGACTGCATGCCAAGTCCACCACAAACTTCTGCGGGTAGGCTGCTGAAAGAACAGCACCCAAGATACACAACCCTATCAACATGACCAAAATCTCATGATATCTTCCTTCCAGCCCTGCATGAGTTGTAGAATGGAAGTAGAACAAGAGGTACTCAGCAGTGAAGGCCGTGCTTGCCATCAAGAACAACCCACCCTCTGGCAGTGGCAACCACCTGCAAAAACACAAAGCAATCTCATCACATCTCAATGATTGGTCTGTGTTTGATAAAACTCCAAAGTGACACTCTTCTGAACTCGAAACCCGAAACTTATACTCAAACCCCAATTTCAAAAGTTGACAAACAAAATGTTTAAGTTTGATACAACACAGCACCTCTCAAGGTCAGATGTCAAGATGCACTTTTCAAATCATGGGTAGAAGAGCAACTAGTATTGCCATAATCCATTCACAAAACAGGTGCAGACACATTACAAACACTGTGTTCTTTTGGGCAGCTGCAGATTATGCCATGATGGCACCTTTGTAAACAGCTGTAAAGACCTAGATAGATTTTTTTAGTGTACTCAGATGCCTTGTTACAGGGCAAATATATTTGTCTGATTCCTGCACGGGCTTTACAATTTTTCATAAAGGCTGCCTACGCTCTGCACTGGATTTATGAAAATCATAAAGCCCACTTCTGGTTCTTCTTGAAAATTGTAAAGCCCACTTCCAGTTCTTCTCACCGTGCAGCCATGGTCTTTATGCACATTAAAGCCCTCAGGCGAGCCTTACCAGATTTGGGCCATGATCAGCTCCACCTTGCGCAGGCCCTTATTCTGCTAAATCCCTTGCCCTAGGGCTTGACCCACCACATAACTTGTACTGTTGCATCATCCTTGCTGAAGAAGATTCAGCTATACAAACTAGATTGCAATACAAATGAAATGACTAGAATCTGCAAACAAGAAACCCGGATCCTGATTTGCAAACCTAATACTGAGCCTACATGTGCAAGCAAGATGTGTGTCTACAATAGCAAAGCCAGTCTGAGAGTGCCCTCTCTCCTGCCTAATGGCTACTGCCACCAAGCTGAAAAACTCTCAAGGTAATGTGATTGATTGAATGGAACAAAGGAAGGAAAGTCCCCCCCTGCCCCAAAGAAAAGGAAGATGGCAAGGGAGGAAGCCAAAACGTACCCAGTAGCTTCACTCACAAGAGCAGAAACGGCGAAGAGGAAAAACATGAGAAGCATGGCAGAATGCTCAAAGTCATTCAAGTGTGCGGTGTTGAGAGCGCCATCTACCACAAAGCGCCGATGGGTGGAATAGAAAAACTCCACACACATGTCGATGAAGCTGCCGACAATGATGATGTACAGTTCCACATACCTAAGACGTGACCCCTGCGCACACCAAGCTGGTGGATGCCAGACGCGACAACAAAAGCCCTTGGAATCCTTCACATAGTTGAAGATGCAATTCAACAAGTGCCATAATCCCACCATCCCGAACAAGGTACCTGGCAAAATATGACCTTCAAAAGACCCCATCTTTTCTTCAACCTTCGTCTTCCTATAGACAAAAGACAAAATGGTCCCCCCCCCCCCCCCCCCCCCCCCCCCCCCCCGCACCCTCTCCACAACAAAAGACTGGCAAACCTTCTAGCTAGCTAGCTATGGTCAGATTTCTACAACCAACATCATGAACAACAACAAAAAGCAAAAACAACAAATCCATCTCCCCAAAACAACCACAAAAGGCATGGAATCTGGATCTGATCTTCACCCTTTTCAGCAATTAATTACTCCACATGCTCATCATCATCATCAAGAGTATCACAAAACTTGTACCATCACACAAGAGTATCATAAAACTAGTACCATCACACACATTGAGATTAGGGTTCCATGTTTTTTTTGTTTTTGGGTCAATCTACAAGTTGGTCAAGAAAATTAGTTATGATGAGTTGACAAAGTTAAAGTTGCAAGACTCACAATTTCATATTTTTCTAAAGGTTTTCACACCAAGTTGCAAATATTCATAACTTAGATAGTTTTTAGGAATCTTATTTGAGAGTTTTAAATAATATTAGCTGTTTTAATATAATTTTTGTTATTATCACAAAATATATTATAAGAAAAAAAAAAAGTGATGTTTTCTCTCAAAGGTTTGAGGAGTCATGTGAGTCAAATTCATGAATTTGAATTGTTCATGATTTTAAATTTTAGTATCATTTGTTTTGTTTTCAAACTATTAAGCAACTTGTTATTTGATTTGCGCAAGTTTAATTTATTCAAGAGATTTGCACTAAGATTTATAAATCTCATCCCAAAGTTCCTACACACCCTTTTTAATGTTGCAAATGCATGAAATTAAAAAAATGCACCTTACATTACATTTTGTTGTAACTTCAAAAATCAACAAAATATTTACGCTTATATTATTTCACAAGCTCAAATACACATTGAACTTATCTACCCTAACAATGTTCAATTTTATCTCATATGGTTTGTTTAGAATTCCTCCCTTCTCATTTATATTGGCTGCGACTTGAGGAAGGTAGAGGATGAAAAGCGCTTACTCCTTATCTGTCCAAATACACAGAAAGTTAGGGAATGCTTTTGTTCGACCCTACCCCTCACTCACTCCTACCCCTTACTCACTCCAGCACTCTTGCTCAAGTCATGGAGACTACGAACATGGTCAGAGTGCTGAAGTCATGCAGACTACAAACATGGTCATGTTGAGCAAATTTGTGGCATGCTGCCAGTACCAGAGGACAATCTGTCCTCCATGATCTACCTTTCGTCTAATGGACTCTCTGGTTGCAAACGGATGTAAAATTGTAAACAATATATCGATGGGACAAAAGTTAGGTACCTCATTTTCATATAATTTTTAAAATTTTGGGAAGCTTTTAAAGTTTTAATTTTTTTGTTGTTGTTGTTGTGATGGGCCAATCAAAATGGGTTTTTAAATTGTTTTTAAAAACTTGTGAAGCACCACCATCGAATTAATAAAATTAACAAAAATAAAGTTATAATTACTTTTTTTATGTTTGACTTTGATGCCAAAACACATCCAACTTTGGGTATGGCTATTTTTATCATACATTCAATATTATGAATAAGATATAATTTTTCACTTAACATTCACTTAACATCATCAAGGCTGCTATTGCCCATTTAACATTGGGTGCCACCTAGGATACTATCTAGATTTTTATTTAATATTTTGATTTAACATCATCAAGTGTGAATGCACTTTAAGACTCGTTCCACTCGACATTCCAAGCACTACTAGGTCATGTGGTTTGAACAAGTTCAAATGGGTATAAGGTATATACTATATATACCCTTTGGGCTCCACTTGACAATGCGACCTGGTTGGTGTACCCTAATTTGAACTTTCAAATGGGGGGTTAGTACACACTTGACCAATGTCAAAAATGAATTTTATAATATTAAAACAAAGACAAACTTTGGAGAGAAACAATGCACATGCTCATGCAGCTTATGCCCACCATTGGAAAAAAAAAGAAAAAAGAAAAGAAAAGAAAAAGTAGCTTGTGGATAAATTAAAAAAGATAGGGTAAGTTGAATTATTAAAAAAGAATTGTCAAAAAACACTCTCCTACCTTATTACACAAATGTCAGTTTTTTAACCACAATAACTAACTAGGGTGAAAAAAAATTTAAAAATAAAAATAGAAATAAAAATCACTAACAAAATGTCTAAAATGAATAAATAGTTGGAGAAGAAAAACAAAGCCCTAAAAAAGGATGGGTTCAATCTACCCAAAGAGCCAAAAATTAAATTTTTTTTTGGGGATACCTTGAGTGCCAAATCTGACTTATGGGGTAAACTTTATTTTCAAATCTCAATGCTCAATCCCATTAGACACCTACCCTCACTTAGTGGTTTTTTTTGTGGCGATATTTTCCCATTTTGTGAAAAAAAATAAAATAATAATAATATTTTTCTATTCCAAATTCCCTGTTTTTAGGAAAATCACCATTAAAAAAATTATAAAAAATTTGGCCACAATTGGCTACAATATGAAAGGGTGCTTAAGATTTTCTACTTTCCATATTTTAAATATCGCCAAATTTGGCTAAATTATGCTTATGGATGATTGCCCCACTTCAGAGCACCTTCACAAAACTGCAAAAAACAACATTGTTTTCCTACTTATTAGGAAAATTTAATTTAAAGAAAAAAAGAAAAAAGAAAAAAGAAAAAAAAGAAAAGAAAAAAAAGAAAAATTTAAAAAATTTAAAAAATTTTAAAAAATTATATATATATATATTTATTGAAAAAAAAAAAAACTCCAGGAACTATGGAATATGGTTCTTTCTTGTGACCACACAAAAATTGGCCCTAAAAATAACAAAAATGAAAAGCACGTGTAAACTTAACTCACTGGTTGTGGCTTCCGGACTCCAATCCCCAGGTCCAAGGATCGATACCGGATCCACTCGCCCCAGGATTCCCTTCGCTACTACAAAGAGAAAGAAGAGAGAGAGAGGCGTCCGTGTTTGGCGCTGGTGGTTCTCTTTGCCGTCTGTTTGCTGTTTCAGTGTTTTTCTGCGGCGTTGTTGCTGCCTGTGTTTGCGAGCTTCAAGCTCGCCCGCCCAGATTTTCCCACAACGACAACAAGTGCGTGGGCCGACCCTTCTTCCCACAAGTAAGATTTTCATAATCTCTGCATCTCTTTTGGGGCTTTGGATTGTTTTGTTTCCTGTTTTTGTTTTTGTTTTTGGTATCTTCTTTGAAAATCATCTGCGATGATAACCCATTTGGGTTTTGTGTTTGTGTGTGTGTGTGTGTGTGTTTTGGTTTCTATTTTATTTTCCTCTTTGAGATTTCGATTACACGCTTCGGAATTATGTATGCAGTAGAAGGAAGAAGTGCTGGTGGAATGAAGAGAGAGAGAGAGAGAGAGAGAGAGGGCGGGGGGACATCTCAATGTCAACCACAAAGGGAAACATCATCATCTCAAGGGTTTTTGTTTGCTGCTTTGTTAAATGATGTCCGTCATTTTCCCGTTTCCAATGACAAGAGGGAGTTCCAATAGTGGGAGAATTTAAGGCTTAGAATGTGAGTGGTGGACCATCTGCTGAAAGATTTTTAATTTTTAATTTTTTTTAATTTTTTGCTTTCAAGCTTCTACAACGATTTTGCGTGAAGCATTTCGAGATCTAAGCTGCAGTATGTCGAATTCCTTTAAAGTTGCACAGAATCTGTTTTATACTTTTTACTGACATGCACCATACAATAATCAAATTCTCAGAACCTTGAGATATGAAAGTTTGTGCCCATTTGGAAGGGCATTTGTTTCCTTCTCAAGACCATTGCACAGTCCCTAAATCGACAGGGCACCTTCAAATTAGAAATTCTGAGATGGAATCCAAATGGCAATGTGAATGCATGAGCCTTTTACATGTAAATAAGAATTGGTATAAGGTAACCTTCTCACATGCATGTAGATTATTCAAGCAGTAGTCACTCAAACTGAAGAAACAGAAGCAGCCACACAGAGTGTAATTTGTTGGACATGACCATGAGAATTGGATCTTGGTGTAGGGTTTTGGATTGTCCCAAAATTCCTGAGAACAGTATTCCTGAGCTAGCCTCAAGCTTATAGCTTTGTTTGTGCTCCTCTTGCAGGTGCATGACTCTGCTGTTCCTGTTGAAGGATTTTTTGAATGTGACTGTCAACCATGGGTACGTGCTTCAGCAGGAGATTGTTTAGCCAGGAGAGTTCCCGGTGATGTTTAGTGCCAAGGTCATTTCTAACTTCATTTGTAATGATGGCACTTCTGATAGTTGGAAACAGAAATGACTCTGGTTCTTCTTCTTGGCATTTCATTGCTTCTCTGAATATTGTTTCCAGCCTCCTACATATGCATGCAAGGCTGATCTTCAAATGAACTGCTCAACTTGCAGGAGTTTACACCTTGCTGGCTGTAGCTTCCACAGCCTCCGTGCACCAAATTCAGCGGTCCTCGTTTTCAACTTTCACACTTGGGCCTTGTTTGTGTCTGCCATCATCTCCTGTGTCAACATTCTCAAAATTACCTTCTGTGTGGAGATATGAACAGGGTGTGTGGCTGGTGCAGCCAAGCTTGCATGCTTGGAGGGCACACCTCGGATGTTGGCCAAATAGGAGTGTTATAAGAGAAGGGCTTTCCAAAGTGACCAGGGTAGTGCATCGTGCTGCTAGCATGAGAGAGGAAATTGTGGTTGGCAACATGCCAAGACATACTGGAGCAGAGGGAAAAACAAATGGTATGCCTCATACCAACACCAGTGATTGCAGTTAGTCCTGAGGAGGGATTTTTTTCACTTCTTGAAAAGTTATGAAAGATGTTTACTTGATTAATTTTGGCTTCTATATTGAACAGGAGCAATTGTCACAGAGAAGGAACAACCCATGCAAGCTGGGCAATCAGAGTGGGAACACCTTGAATCCCATGTGGTTTCTCCTCCATCCATTGTTGGGGAAGGACCAATAGAACATGAACTTCCCATATGGCCAGGCCACATGTGGGAGAGCCCTGTTGACATGCGGAAGCAGATATTTTGCAACCGATCATTGAACATGAAGAGTATTGTGGCAGTTGGGTTTGACATGGACTACACACTTGCACAATATAAGCCCGACACTTTTGAAAGCATGGCTTATGCAGGCACCACAAAAAAACTAGTTAATAACTTAGGGTATCCAAAAGATGTGGGTTCTTCTTATCCATAACTAGATCTAGCGATTCTCTTCCTGCATATTTCTGTTACTATAAGCTGTCTCACTGTATCTTCTGTGATGCATGATTTTACTTTGTGGTTGGGGTTTTTCTCTTTGTTTTGTCTCTTGGTCCCACTTAGCTTGATTGCATTTAAGGATGTCTTTGTCAATTCTCATAAGTCCAGTCTACAATGGAGTGGAAGTAGAGACTACTGTTTCTTGGTAGAATGCTGACACATAGGATCATGGACCCCATACTTGTCAGAACTTTGTTATGTAAGTCTTACTAATAGTTTTCTATTGTGCAGCTGCTGGAGTGGAAGTTTGATTGGAAGTATATGGTCAGAGGTCTTGTTCTTGACAAGAAGAGGGGCAATATTCTGAAGGTGAGCTTGCACTACCACAAGATTGGTAGTGGTGGATTAATTTTTTTTTGCAGTGAGGCAAGAAGGATGCTTTATGACATGGAACTAGAGATTTTATGGAAGTATGCTTCTAGCCTTATCAATTACTGGTCTATGCAAATGGGTGGTCAATTGCAGATGGACCGCCACAAGTACGTCAAAGTGGCATACCATGGATTCCAGAGAGTGTCAAGAGAGGAACGCCAAGCCACTTATGGCTTCACACTATCACGTGACTCTTATGATGAACCTGATTATGCTCTGATTGACACTCTTTTCTCACTAGCAGAGGCCTATCTCTTCATGCAGCTTGTTGACTTCCGGGATCAGTTTCCTGAAAAAATACCTTCTGGCACTGAGTATGATCCCTCTCTGAGATACCTTTTGGGATGGACACTGCACCTCCTTCAGTTCAAGATTGCCATGGTTCTAAGTTGTAGATGTTTTTCACCCTTTCATTGTTTCTAGATATTCAAATTTCCATTGTTGTTTTCATTCAAGCATATTAACTATTCAGGGTATTCAGAAGTGACAATGCAAGCCAAAGTGGGTTTCAGATTATCCATCTGTGTTTGCTTGATTGACTTAGGTTGGGTTTGTAAATGTCTTTCTAGCAGATTTTAGAGGTCTAACTGTTTTGCAATGTTAAAAATTCCATGAACAGAGTGAAATGTGCCAATAGCAGTGTAAGCTCACCAAAGTAATTTCTCTATACTGACTCCTGAAAACTTGGTCCTGTATGTGTCTATTTGCCTCCTGTGACATCTGTGTCTTTTCTGCTTTTCCTGTTTCCTTTATTTTAACGGGTGTATGGAGGGCAGAGCAGAGTGGGATAGAATTTTCATTCTTCTAGATTTGAAATATGGTAGGACTGGATATAATGCAGTGCTCTAACCCTCTAATGTGCATGTGTCATATAGTATTCGATCCTTGGTAATGTAGATGTTTCATGCAAGATCTGGTTGATGGCTGATATCTATTTCCTTGTCATTGGCAGCTATGCACAAATGTATAAGGATGTGAGGGCAGCTGTGGACCTATGTCATCGGGATGGTACTCTGAAGCAAGCTGTTGCTGATGAACCAAGCAAGTATGGCCTGGTGCCTTTTAAGTTCATCTTATGTGGAAGCTGTTTAATTTTTGTACTATCTCATTGGTTGGCCTTTCCACTTGCAAGTAACTGAATTGATATGTGAGACTCTTTGTTACCTTGTTGGCTTGTGCAGATACATAAATGATGATAAACAAATTGTTCCCATGCTGAAGATGCTTAGGCAATCTGGACGATTGACTTTTCTAGTTACCAACAGGTGACTCTCTCCCATCATGTTCTTATGGATGGATTGTTTGCAATTCAGGTCAACAAACCTTTTCACTATTTGTGGGCTCAGCAAATTCTCATCAGTTGTGAGGGGCACTCCTTCCTTGCGCAAACAAGAGAACGTGTAGGAACTGCAATAGGCAGCTCACTTGCTAGATGCAGTGGTCGGACTAACAGAGATATCCAGATAGACTGCACTTCTGTTGTTTAATGTGGTTGGAAGCCCAATTGTACATGCAATGTCTTGAGCCCAGCAGGATATGACTAACCCTCCTGTAGCAGTAGGATTAACAGGCATACAGACAAATCATGGATAGATTGTGAGAGAAAGTCTCAGGAGATACTAAGGTGTGTGAATTTTATTTGCAGCCTGTGGGACTACACACATGTGGTTATGAACTTTTTGTGTGGCAAGAGTGGCACTGATGGTGGAACCCCTCGTGATGATGAATGGCTTTCATATTTTGACGTTGTTGTTACTGGGAGGTCTGTCACTTCCTCTGGCCTGTTTTGCCTGAACACCATTCATCTACCTTTATGCAGAATGGGTCTCACATATCTTGGTGTGGCAGTGCAAAGCCAACATTTTTCCAGGATGGCAATCGATCCCCCTTATTTGAAGTGGACATCAGCACTGGGATGCTACAAAACACTGATCGAGGCACACCGGTAGCACAGGTAATCTTCTTGCAGCATATGCCAAGATGGGTCCATTGTCTCTGACCCCTCCTCCATCAGCAATCACTAATCATGTACTTTTGTCTAACAGATAGGAGGAATTGGTCTCAACACACCCATTCTCCCTCAAAGAGCAGTAAAACAGGCCTGTCGAGTGTTTCAGGCAAGCTCTACTGAAACTTGCCTAAGTTTTGTTCATGGTTGTATGGTGCTCTTTGGTCTCCAAGCTATTCAAATTATTGGAAATGATTTTGCAAGAGCTTGCTGTTTTTCCCACTGGATTGCCACCGGTGATGCTTCTACCTAGACTTTTGAGCTGGAGGTCTCATTGGAATGACATGCAGGGAGGGAGTGTGGCTCATTTACACAGACTGTTGTCCATTGCAGCAGGGGCACAGGTACTGAAGAGTTTGTGCTTATACAATGTCCTATACTAGCATTGAATCAATCAGTATTGTTGCACATCAAGTGCCTATCATGACTCTCCAGTTGCATGTAGGAATATAGCTTGTTGGTGTAGAATTGAATGTTTGATCATTTTGTCTTTGTCTAATGTGGAGGGTCTTGTCTTACAGGTCTTGTATGTAGGAGACCACATATATGGAGATATACTACGAAGCAAGAAGGAACTTGGTATGTCATAAGTTCGGTGGTGAGGACTGGAATTTGAGAACAGCTGAAAAGACTTTGAC
>Ga0209611_10007782_pt1 | contig 17062 bp, 10 predicted proteins | sample S1TSphgellanicum_3_FD_187693 | JGI IMG/M metagenome (GOLD analysis project Ga0209611, IMG submission 187693) | Host-associated microbial communities from peat moss isolated from Minnesota, USA - S1T2_Fc - Sphagnum magellanicum MG (SPAdes) (version 2) | ecosystem: Host-associated > Plants > Peat...
AAAAATTTAAGTTAAAATTCCTACCGAGTCCACACCAGTCTGGTTAAGAGACCACTAGTGTGGTGGTCATTTAAGTGTCATTTAAAAGTATTTGTGAATTCCATCTTAAAACAAAATAAAATTGAAGCTTAGCCCCTGAAAGTTAATCACATATAGGCTATCACTAGTTATGGTGGCAATATTCTAAACCATTGCAAAAGGGGGTAAACGTATGCAATTTACCGTAGTTAATAGGTAGGTTACATGCAGCTGGTTGCCTAATAATTCTGCGACCTTAGCACATTTCCTTTTGAATTTGACTAGTCATAATAACTTGAGTTGCAATCAGAACTGAGTCAGTAAGTGGTGGGTAATGCCTGAGGCGGTGGCCATTACCGGAATAAAGGTGCGTTCACACTTGTTGTTAGGCACTCTAGTGCTGAGTCCCCCTAACACCATGTTAGTCATTTAGGACTTACATCAACTTACCATGAACATTTTATGTTAAGCTAACAATCACTTAACACTAAACTATCATCAATTTAACTTTGGGTGCCACCTAGGATGCCACCTAGATTTTCATTTAATACTAACTTAACATCAAGTGTGAATGCACCATAATGGCCCACGCAAGGCAGAGCTGAGGTGGGCCCAATTCTCGTAATGACCAAAGCCGAGCTTGTTACATGGTGTAAAAATCAATGCATTGATTTTTTTAATAAAAAATTTACTGTGATACTGCCGCCTTTATTTTTGGGGGAAAAAAAAAGAAGTAATGTGGGCCATTTTAGTGTTATAAAACAGAGGACATCTTGACTAGTGTTGGGCAGTTGTTAGAATGAAGTGCAGATACCCCTCCCATTATCAACCAGGGTATATACTCACTTGCTCGTTGATTTGCAAAATATTCAAAAGAACTGGGTTTTTGGTATATATAACCATGATTTTCAAAAACATTAACAAGTGAAAGAACCTGCCTGAGAATTTATCGGTTATTTTCTGTTTCTTTGAGGTTTTTGAAATAACCAAGTCTACCTCTGCTTCTGAAAGATTTGAAAAACCAGAACTGGTGGTTCTTTAAAAATTCAAAGAACTGCACAACATTGGTGTTGAGCAGAACTGACTACCGTTTCCTTGCAAACCAGCAACAACAGTACAAATAGGAACTGGTAGTTCTTAAAAATGTGGGACCAAATGAACTCTTCTGACATGGGGAGATTTTGACATCTATTTTGAGCTAACTTGACTCGACGGTCCTGTAATTTCCTCCCTTTTCCTTTTTTCTTATTCCTTTGTACATTTTCCAAATCTATGGTGTGTTTATAAATAAAGTCTTTGCAGGGTTGCATCAAATGAACTCTTCTCTTCTTCTGCGTATGTTTCTTAATCAGCTCCCAGAGCGGCAGAGCCAATAAATTTAGACACAACAAAACTGACATGAAGATGAGCAGACTCTTCTTCCTGTCCTTCCCTCCCTCCAGCCCACTGTCCTTCATACTGTAGCTTACATAATTAACTTACCTGTTCATGTACTCGTACCTCCTTCACCAAAGTCAGTCACTGTACAGTATATATAAGTAAGGCTCCTGTTGCACCTGCCAATTATAGCTAGTGATAGTTAATGCTACACCCTACATCTGCCAATTTGTTAAATGAATATATATATATATATATTTGGCACAAATGGACAGAATCCATTGCAAAGAGGAAAGGAATACAAAGCAGGCATGGATCGCGACCAATAGAAGTTACATTTGCTAGGCAAGGCATGTGCTAAGATCACCAAACTTTACTCCCATCTTTAGCACAAATAGCATGATGTGGGCACCAAGTCTCAGTGATTTCCTTAAGGAGGGCTTGCCTTGGGTGACCTAGCAATCTTGCTCAATGTCATAACTCATTCTATCCTACCATAATCCACTAGGCCCTCCCAAATACACCTACCAAGCTTCTTGTTAGGCCATCTTCAATTGTTGAATCGCAAGTAGTTCCTCTCAATCCATATATATCAAATAGTAACCCTATAGAACAATGTCCTTGTTGATTAGAAGTGTCTAACTTTCTTCAACAACCTCTTGTTGAATAGACAATGCTTTATGTGTAGGTCTTTCCATTGCCTTTTTATATTGGGAGGAAATCTCAATTAATGCAAAAATGTGAGCGCTCGTGATCAAGCCTCTTCTACTTTCTCACAGTCCCAAAATATGTGTGAAATGGCTTTTTATGTGTTTTGATTGCACGAAAAGCACCTTACCTCAATCTCTGGATTTTCCTTTGCTCTCCAATCATTGACCAGAAGAGTTTTGTGCCATAAGGACAAGATGAATCTTGCGTCCTTCTTTGTTTTAATTTTCAACTAGACATCGTGTCAATTTGGTTTGAAATCTTGAAGGAGGATTGGGTACCATTTTTTAGGTATGGTCTTGCATCACAAATTTAACATGTGATGAATTAATCATGAAAATTTTGTGAAGTTGATTCATTTATAGGTTTGTACATTTTAACTATGAATATCATATGTTGAAAACATGTTTGACATAAATAAATGTGTTGATGAATGAAGTAAAAACCTATGAATGAACGAATATCACACAAATTTCACATCTTCTTAAAAATCCATGTGTCAAATGTGTTTTCAATGCACAATATTAGTGTGTCAAATGTACAAATTATGAATGAATAAATTTTTCACGATTTTCATTACTAAATCTTGAGATGTTGTGTTTGTAATGTGATCAAGGTTTGTTGATCATTAATTAATTTCCTCCTTGTTTTGATTATGTATTTCATGAGGGCACCATGTGACCCTCATTCCAAACATTTTGAGTCAAAATTCAATTTAACAAAAATCCCATAGAAAGCAAGAAAGGTGATATGTTGGAACCTTTTTTTATTCCCATCACTTGCACTCTTTGGAACTTGGTTTACACTATAGTGCAAGTTGGGTCCCACTATAATGTCCTTGAAATATTGCCCTTTATAAACACAAGGACCTTTTTGGGGGATGTTAGATGTTTGCATATGCTTTTCACAACTAGGTGTGAATCCTTGAATGGTGTAGAAGACTACATTCGGTTAATCATCATAAATGTTTTCATATACATTGAACCATTCATCCAAATTTGTGCAATTTTTTGGTTGTTGAAGCTTGATAGTTAACTAACAACTAGGTATGTTTGTAGTTAATTGTTGCCATAATTTTTCATCACCATTAAAACCAAACTTGACCTTTGTTGTTTGCCATTATAAGAACTTTTTATTATGTTGGTCCCACATGTTTATAATACACCTCAAACCATTCTTGTGTAGTTTTTGTGCTTGTAAAATTGAAATTCCAAAGGTGAGGCTATTTTGAAGCCCACCAAATGTTGACATTTTTAATAAAATTTACCAATAGTGGGGCAAGGGGGGAGAAATTCATGTTCTTCACCATCACCTTCCAAGCTTTCATTATTTTACCCCATAATTTGGAACCACTAGCTCAAGTAAAAGTATGGACAAAATCCTGTTGAATGTTGGGTGCCCGCTTTTTGTGTTTTGAAGGAAGACAATAATTTAGCATGTACTTAAATAAAGTCCTCAAGCTGGAGTCTCCTAGTTCAAGGGCATACATGACCCATTTACATAATGAAGTTACCAAAGCCTCTTTTAGATTTGTGATACCTAGGCCACCCACCATCAAGCTTGGTGCGCACACATCATCCCTTTGAACTCTAGTTCTTGTGGTGAGTTGTCCACCTCCCCATAAAAAGGTTACATAACAAGGCTTTACACTTCTTGACATCCTTTTTTGACCCCCCTTCCAAACATTGATGAAGAACCATAATATAAACACTAACACTAAACTGATAATGAAGGTTTTGCTAACAAGGGGTAGGTGGATTAAAAACCAATATTTGAGTTTTTTTCTCAAACACTTTATGAGAAACTCATCCATGTCTTTGGTTTGCAAATCCACTCCAAAAGGAATACCTAGAAGATTAAGGATTTTTTTTGCAATCCACTTCCATTGAATTTGTCAACCCAACTAAGTTTGGGCTACCTCTTGGTGCAACAAAATGCAACATTCTTTTCCTAGTTGAATTTTAATGCAAAAATCTTGAAGAATTGGTTCAAAATGCCCACTGCATTATGAAGGTTGTCCTCCATCTTCAGCATATTGATCATTGTGTCATCTACATACTAAAAGAGAGTTTTGCTAACCTTTTGAGTCAAATAACTTGATTGAAGGAAAAACCTTGTATAAAAAAATGCAAGGATGGAAACCCATCCACCATAAGCATAAGGCAAATAAAGTTTGAAAACACAAGCCGCAAAAAAACACAAGAATTAGGACACCACTAATACATTAATAAAATAAAAGATCATAACCTAAAAAATGTCGTTTACCACAAATCAACCAAGACACCACTAAAAAGTCAACAAAATAAAGGACCAAACACTAAAAAAAATTTGTAGGCCACAAATTGGTTATTGATAAAGGTGCATTGGTTGTGATGTGTGGAAGAACATCACAAATTTAACATGCATCAAATTTGTTTTCAATGCATGATATTAATGTGTGAAATGTATGAATTATGAATCAACGAATTTTGCATAGTTTGCATTATTAGTCATGAAATGTAAGTTTGTGATAAGATGATGAATGTTTCCCAAACATAATAGCACATTGAAAAATCACAATGGCCCACACACACTAATGGGTTGTGGACACACATTTTTAATAATAAAAAAATAACCATTGCAAGAACTAAAAAGGACAATTAACAACGTGTTATAATGGCTTGAAAACAATAAGTTAAAAGAAATCAAAATGAGAATGAAAACAACCATAATATTATATGGCAAGGGAAATGAAGTTGTTTCCTAATGTGTGTTCCATGTATGATCGTGTTTTTTCTTGAGCAACAATTATCGTTAAATCTGCAATTATGGACAATGCATGTTATAGCATATTTAGGTGGGTCAGATCAATTATGACAACATCCTTTAATGTTCAAAAGTTGTTTGTGGAGATAAGAATATCAATTCACAATTGATAATGGTGGGGGAAAATGTGGGAAACTTGTTTTTATACATGTGTTCCACTTGCCAAAATAATAGTTGCAATGGTATCCTGAAAAGTATCATGGGTTGCAATGTGTTCATTCCTGCATGAGCACTAAAGCAAATGAATACCCAAATTATCAATGGTACAAGGTATGTCCACACTAAGAATGTGAAAGATATGTAATTGTAAAATGTAACAAGCCAAGGTGGGTACATAACATTATAAAGAAATGAGTCGAAGATAAACAAAATGCAAGTGTGGTAGGACGGGTTAATAACCAAGCACTATTTAAGGTAGCGAGAGTTTGGTGACCTCATATAACATGCAGGAGATGAGCCGAACAAAAAAAACCTTAAAACAAGAATTCTTTTTTATGAATGACCTAGACCCAAGGGTGAGAAAATGGTGATCAATGGATGATGGAGATGGGCGAAATGGTGACATGTGGTAGTGTGATGGCAAAAGTTGGCAAAACGACAACATTCATCCATTGCTATGAAGGTGACAATTTTTCCATCCATGGATGTGATTAAGTGATGGGGTGCATTGCCCTAATCCAAGCTTACAAATGGATGGCCTCTAATTTTTAGAAAAATCTTGCGATTTTTCACTAGAAAAAATAAATTGAATCCTATGTTTGGAGCAATGTAAAGAGTTGTGAAAGCACCAAGCTAAGCTTTAAGTTACCTCTTTCAACCCTAGAGCTAAAGGAACAACACAAATGAAACACAAGCATGTGAAAATCATAATGTATATTTTTAAAAATGATTATTTATTTCTAGATCTTAGATATTTCTTTTTTTTTGGTTTGGTTTGAGTGATCCAAACAATTATTAGTGTGACAAATTAAGCTCTATATCCATTTTTGAGCTCCAAAGCAAAACGAATAACATATAAAAGCCATGAAGATGATAAAATTTTGAATTTTAAATTATATTTTAAATTGATTATCAAACATTGATCCCACTTACTTTAAATAATTATTATTTTTCCATTTTATGTTTGTTGTAAACAATTTAAACAACTATAAGTTTGTCAAGTCAAGCTCTAAAAAAACTTTTTGAACTTAAAAATTAAAAAAATAATGTCTTAAAATTTTAAGCTCTTTGAGAGCTTAAGTGTTAGCTCACCGGCTTGTCTACCTTACACATGCATTCTATAAGTTGGGGGAGTTCACCAATAGCTTCCTGGGATGGACATTGGCTAATTTATACTTTTATAAAAAACCTCCACAAATCCTTCAGGTTTTCAAATAGTTCTTACCAGGGTTGGATGGCTACCTAATTTGAATGGTTTAGAGTGATTACTTTCAGTTCCAGTTAATAAAAAATTGAATGATAATCAAGTGTCATTTTGGGGATCGGTTTTAAAAGTGGAATCAATATCTTTTTCTTTTTTTGAAACAGATCTGGAACCAGATTCCCAATTTCATTTACATGTGAAACTGGAATAAAAAAATTTGGAAAAAAAAAAGAAAGACTTGAACCAAAGGTTAATCATCTTTTCACGTTTGTTTAAACTCACAAATTAAATTGTTTAACAATTTAGAAAATGCCAACAAATAATTTAAGATACCATCAAATATTAATTGAATCAATATTCATAAAAACATGGTGAATTATATTCATTGTAGATGAACTGTGCAAAAATTGTATTAGGTATATAAAATACTTGTTGGAAAAAAAGGTTTAGGAGGCAAGGTGTGAAAAACTTTTGACAATGGTGATAAAGAAAATTGAAGTTTGATGTTTGAATTTGATGTGTGTTTTCAATATGCCCCCAAAAGTGTGGAACATTTTAAAAGTGTTCCAATGTGAATTAGGATTTCGAAGAATTTAGAAAAAATGCCATTAAAATTTACTCCACATGGAAATATGTAAAATAACTTATACATAGAATAGTGGTTCTCATAAGAGTTCATGATGCCATGGTTGAAATTTTCTTTGAATTAGTGATGATTCCATGTCTTTTAATTTTGACTCAACATTGCATTGACCATGCTTTTTTTTTGTATATAGGTTAAACATTGGATACAAGTCAATAATTGAACATTTATCCATATATTTTGTCCTTTTTTATAATTATCTTCACATGACTATAGGTGCACTAAGTGGAGGTTTACAGTACATTTTTCAACTCCAAAGGCAACTGCATAATGAAGAAAAAACAAGAAGAAAATGATCATGTCTAGAGAACAAAAATCTTGAAATAATGCATTAGACTCCCCCTTATTTTACCATAATTTTAACATTTCTTGTCCATTTTGAGCAATTAAAAGAGATTTGGGTGTACCAATTTCAATTCTATAATTGTTCTTTCAAGTCTAAATGCAATCAAATTATATACAAGGATCTTAAACTTCAAGCACTTACTTTGCCAAACTTAACATTTAATGTGCCAAATTGAAGGCTATTTCCAAGTCCTTTATTGTCTAACCACCATGATTTCACATTGTGATAAAATTATTATCGCAAAACATATAAACACATATTTTTTGGGTATCACACATTATAACCTTATTATATATTTAAATATTTTCACAATGAAATTTTTTACACATGTACATATCTAATATCATTATTTAACTTAATTCATTTTTAGTGTGATAATTATAATGAAATTTATAATGCCTTTTAATTTCAAAATGTGAAATGTATTCAAATAATTTTTAAATAATTTTAATTGTATAACTAAAATTCACATGTCTTTAATTTTGCAAAAGAAATTAGTTTTTAAACAAAATTCAAGTTAGAAAATTCAAATTGATTCAAATTTCACATGTACATTAGTTATTCTTTAAATTTTTATTATATTAAGAATTAAAGAAACTTAATTTGATGTTCCATTTTCACACATGTCATTTTTTTATATTTCAAATGTTGTCATCTTATTTTATTTTTATGTGAATAATTAAAAATGGCACCCAACCCTTGTTGAAATGAATGAAAATATTTGAGGTTAACTAAATATTAACACAAACTACATTTAACTCAAGGCACAATTGAAGTGTAACATGTCTAAGAGTTAATCAATTAGTATAAATCAAGCCTTAAATTGAAGGAGCAATGTGCTTTTCACCTATGAAAGATTTTCACAAAAATAACCCTTCATAATGAAAGACCAACCATGACCACAAACTAACCTTCACAATTTTGAAATCTTTTTAGAATCTTTTAATTTTGGAACATTGATAGGTTTGATCAACAAACTATTTGCACCCCTAAGTCACATTCAACAGCAAAAGGTCAATAAAACATTCATTTGCACATTAATGGGTTTGAACTCAAAATCTTTCTTTGAGGTATTAAGGTCCCATACAAGGGTTGAGGTCACATTAATGTGAGCCACACCTACCTACTTAGGTGATCGATTATCTTGGAATATCATGAAAATATTTCATTTTTTTGAGTTGAAAGAATTATAAAAAATTATTCTGACTTAAAAAGATGTTGCATTATACTATTATGTAAATAAATACTTAAAAATTTCCCTCAAAATATGTAATTAAAAAAATCTCCCCAAAAATGTAAGTCTTTTAAAAACATTGGTTATAGTGCTTAATGAATGTGTTTTTCATTATATATATTTTCAAATTATATCAAATATTTTCAAAATATATTAAAAACATTGTGATGAATGTTTTTGATTGAACAACTTGTAACATTAGTACAATTGGTAACATTTAAACATGAAAAATTAAACATTGGTTACAATGGTTGTGGTTCATGTTAGCGTGGACACACCAAGCCCTATACCATTTAGCCATCACCCCTAAGGTAACTCTTTTCAAGTTTATTTTTCATCAAAAGAAAACAAAGAAGCATGACCTTGTTCTTGAAATATATTAACCCACAAATGCATGATGAAAAAATTGTTTTTGGGAATTTGAAATGGACATGAGTTATGAACTTTTTAAATATTATTTTTCAGTTTTTTGGGGGATTGTATTGGACTTCATGAGAGTTTTTAGATCTGGTATGATTAGGAGTTTTCACTTAATTTGGGTGAAATTTTGATCAAATACATGCATGCATTCGGGCATTTACTTGGTTGGTTGTGAACCCAATTGCTTGCACTTGGGATTTCACTAATGAATGTGATAGGAATCATAGGTGGATAGTAACTTAGGCTACCTTTTAAAACACATTTATGAATTGATTTAAAAGTTCTAGCATTTGAGGTTGCCTTACATTATGGATGATCCTCACACTATTATTCCAAAAAATTGGACGGTTTCATTCTTGTTTGAAAAATCACATTTTGGCTTGAACTGTTCTTTATGAATACCCTTGGTCATTGTGAGTGGCATATTAGGATGCATACGTTAATGTCATGTCAAAATTCTTTGTTTGATAGACAAAACTTTAGATTCAACCTTGGGCAACAGTTGCTTGGTTGCAAATGAGCTCAATCTAGATTTGTTATATCATCATTGTTTGCTTGATTTTGCCTGAAATTTTTATGAAATGTAACCACATTTGGGAATGAGTACATTGGACTAATTTTCTACCTAATGATTTGAATAGATATAAAATTGTTGTGAAAAAGGCTTATGTTCTTCTAGGTTGAAGGTGCATAAAAACTTACATATGTTTTAAGCCAAGCTTGCTTTTTTTATTTTAAATGTATGAAAAAGCTACAAGTTTCCAAAAATTATATTTTCAAGTGTAAATTTATTTTCTAATAGCTACATATCTTAAGGACCCTCATGTCTTTCAAATTTTTCCATACACTGTACATTTGTTCCTATTCTAGCAATGTTGTGCATGCCCCACAAGCAATAATGCAAAACATCAAAGCATATCCAATCTCAAATAACATCTATTAATTTATTCTTATCAAATTATGTGAAATGTCTTTTCAACAAGTACCCTTCATATGTGAAGGGTTGCACAATTTCAGGCATCTAGAAGGTCTAGATGCCATTGAAAGGCATTGAAGGCTTCAAATTTATGGCCTGGTAGCAAATTGCTTCATATTTCACACTCAAACTCCAAACACACCAGTTGTCAAATTTCAAGGAAATGGAAAGTTTACAACTTTAGAAAAATGGATCTCTCCTATGTGCCACACAGACCTGGTACTAGAAAACTAGGTCCACCTTCATGGTCCTGCGCAACATAACTATACAACTGGTGGCTGATAAATCTGCAAAGAATCCATCCTGCCCAGATAATAGGGTGCCACTTGCCCACAATGGAAAGTTGAGTTGAGTGAGCCAAATCACTGAATCGCATGCCAAACGGCATCTGTCTATCTGTGTTCTCACATCTAGTGTGCACTATTTAGTTTCTCCCCCATCCCCACCCATGAACCTGAAAAGATGAACTATACAAAGTGAGAGACTATTTAACTCTCACCACCTCGGTCAATCATTGTAGTTCACCAATGAAAAACAATCATTTCCTGCTACTAGCACTCTTAAGGGCCCCAGCAACATATGCACCATTTCAGGCCCCAAGCTGTTTCACAATGTTTTTCTGCAAATTTTCATTCCCTTGTTTGGAAAATGCTCCAGCCCTAAAGCCTTACCCTACCTGAAGTGCCCTTCACATTGAAGAATTGGAACAAATTTGGCGTTCAATAGAAATTAAGGGCTAGATGCCATTGAAGAAGGCCATTGAAGGCTTCAAGTTTAAGGCAAAATTCATCCTCAACTGTCTATAAGTTTGTGTTTCTGCGTGCTGATTTTGTGATTTGATGAAACAAACCACTAGTGAGGTTATGAATCCTATTCTTGAAATTCATAAATTTCTAGTTTCGACCAGGGCTCCATTCCTTTTGAAAAAAAATCAATTTTGAGTGTAGAATTTGGAGTTAGTTCTAGTTCCAAATTGGAGGTTTCAAATTGAGTTGTGAAAATCAGAATCACCTATTTTAAACCAAGGACTTGAACCACATTTATATTATCCTTGTGAATATTAAGTAGAAAATTGCACTCACATAGACTTAACTGAATTTGTTCCCAAATTTTCTGTTACCAATAAATTTGGTTGCAATGTACATGATACTTTAGCCCCAAAATTTTGCCAATTCATCAGGCTTTGACATTTCACAATTATGATGCCGCCATCATCAATAACTTCTACAACATATGACTCTAAGTTGCCAAGTGAGCAACTTGTTCCAAATGCAAGTCATCAAGCATCCATCGCACCAGTAGTTTTTTTTTACTGGTGAATGTTTTTGCCAAAAAGAGAATCAGATAAGAGAAAAAAAAGGTGATTTTGGAGGGTTTTAGTCACCAGCAGTGAGAGAGAAAAATAAAATAAAATCACCAGATTCCTATATTTGGCTTTCATTGTGTAGCCAAACATGTAAAAGGATGAATAAAGATTTTTATTTTATTTCTGGTTTATGATCATATTTTGGCTAAATGTCACCTAATGTGACCTAGGGGTAGAAGGATGAGAGTAAGTATGAAAATAAACAATTCAACATTTGAATCTTACCTTGAGAACCTTTGATTGAGAACATAAATAATTTAGTTAAATTATTTTGGGTTTGACATAGTTGAAAATGAATTATGTGAACTTATTAGATCTTACAAAATAAAATTCCTATAATTGAATGATTTGTTCATAAAAAAGATGATAGTTCTAAAAGGATAATAAGTAGCATAATATTCTTGGTTTGTAACTGATGAATGAGAATGTTTAGTACATATAGGTGAATGAGGACATTTTTCCTTTTTTCTCTTTCAAATATATAAAAAGTTGTGGATGAAGCTCCAGGCTCATCTTCCCCTTTTCATAGTCTATTTTATTACTTTGTGTTAAATCTTAGGTTAAGCTTTTTTTCATTTGTAACAAACATATGCTACAATAAACTTATGTACGCTTTATATTATGGAAGTGTTCACAAAAATAAATATACATGTTTAAACATGTTTTTGATGAGCAATCTTTAAAAAAAAAAATCTTTAAACATATGTGATGAGCTCCCCCATAGGTGTTACTCACATAAGAATCAAGTTTCAAACACATGAATGATTCTAGCTTAAAAATATGCAAGTTTCATTGTTTTTGAATTTCAAGTGTTTTTAACGGTGTGTGAGAATTTAGTTACACAATTTACCTATGTGATAAAGCGGACTTGATTTCAAATTAATCATAATAAGCTCAGACACTTAGCTATAGATCCACTCAAGAATGTGAGAAATTTAAAGGCAAACTACTTGACCAAAAAAAAACTACATGATAAAATTTAACTAATTATAATTGGACCTTTTTAGATTAAAAAAATGAGCATGCCACTCTCAGCCAGCAGAACAAATGAAACATCATGTGTTTAAAACTGAGTGATATTGTTAAATGTTTTTAGAAGATTCCCATTTTTCTCAACTAAAAAGTCTCATGAGTGCCAATCTGCAAGGTCTTAGGTAGTCACCAACTTTTGATTGTTCAAAGCCTAGTACAACTGCCTTGCTGGTCACGGATCTTCTCAAAGATTGCGAGGTTTTAATTAATTTGGTTAGAATTATTGGATTCAGTACTCAAGTGGAGAGTGACCCGTGCAACTCTGCTGCCGACCATCTTTTCCATCTCATCCTAAGAAGGGTTGTAAGTTGTAAGGAAAGAAAAATATTGCGCTTGTTCTAATATTGTACATAAGTTGAAACCCTGAACAGGCTTGCGATGCACAGTAGTACGTTTGGTCACTTCATCACTTGATCATCACAACACCGTGTTCATTGATTACATTAGATTACAAGTGAGCAACTGATTGTTTGCTACTGGGTAAGTCTATATCTTAATTCTCCAAATGACAAAAAGAATTCAAATTGGAGAAAGTTTAGTGTTTCTTAGTTGTCAAAAAATAATAATAATAATTAATTAAAAAAAAATCTCCATAGTTCTATCCTAAGTTCCAGCAGGCAGCAAAAAATATAGAAAGATGCTAAATTTTTTTTAACTTTCATATTTTCTCGTCATCAAATCTGGCTAAATCCTCTTGTGGATGATCATTACTTCGGCTACATCACAAACAAAAACAAAAAAAAACCTTGTTCCCAACCTGCAAGAAAACAACACAACTATGCAAGAGACTAGAGACTAAGCTTGGCTTGCAGAATGTCACGAAAATTTTACAGCCAGAGCGAGCCTGACCAGCTGGTCAAAAAGACAATATGACAATTTACGTTGTGCAAGTACCTACAGGTATATAATTACTGGAAGTTTGGTTCTAATCTGCTGGTCAAATAGTCGTCATGACCACTAAATTGGGTTGCTGCAAATTGTAAGTGGATTATAATCACTGCTCTTGAAACGAGTCAACGAAATTACGATTTCAAAACGCTTATACAAGTACACGGATTCAATGAGGAGCTGGTGCACCTTCAATCACTGTCTGGCCCTCTATCAGTGCAGCCTGCATATTCTAGTACTCATGCAGTGACAGACTTCCTCTTGCTTGCTCAGAACATTAGTACGAGCATGGTATGGTCACCTTCAATTAAGCAATATAATATACGACAACATCCTACTGTAGATAAGAGACTTCCCTGAATCGAAAGGGTCGTGAAGACCAGTCAAAGAAATTTGGTGTGAAAGAATTTCACCCTGTTGCAAAATCTGTGATTTTTCTCTGAAAATATATGTATCTTGAGACATTGAAAGAAATTTTCAAAAAATCTTTAAAAGTTTCCGGATTTCTATACATGGTTCAAGTAGGTAGCCAAAAATATTTATAAGAATGTTAATTTTTTCCTTTCATATTTTGTTAATAGCCAAATTTGGCTAAATCAGCTTATGAATGATTGCCACCTCAGCTACATCACAAAATTGAAAACAAAAACACTGGAGAAGACTGGAAAAGCAAGGATTTGATTTATGGTTAAATCTTTAGAGCTTATCTCCAACATGACACATAATGTGTTTTTCTTTTTTCTGGCAAGTGAAATTGTTGCATTGTGGCAAACAAAATAAAATCCTTTGCGAATTGGACAAAGGGATATTTTGGAAAAAATACAAAAAAAGTCCCCACATTTTAAAGAAAAAATAATTAGGAGTAATCTTTTTAGACATTGGGTTCATGTAGGTCGCCAGAATTAGGCAGTATTCCAAAACAATCTTGCATGAACTCTAGCCAAATTTGGCTTATTCCTCTTCTAGATGATTGCCAGTACACGTACTTGACAAAATTGGAAACAAAAACCCTAGGGCCTGGACACATCCTTCTCAACAAATAGCATACATACCAGGATTGGCCTGTTTAGAGAAGGTCCACACACACCCTTTATTTGGACCTCTAAATCTGTTTATCACATCCAAGATAATGTTACTTGTTTACTCATCCCCACCCATAAACATTAAAATCTCAACAATATAATGTGAGACACTATTTTACACACCTCCAGCTGGCCCAATCATACTATGGCAGCCTGATCAAAATAAGCCATTTTCTTTACTGGGCTGTGTGGATACCACTGCATCCTGTCGACATTTCAGGTCTAAAAACATTTCAACACTATTGGAAGTCTGTACTTCATACAGTTTACAGGCGTCTAAGGCCCTAGTGTGTCTGGTCTTAGAGCATCTGCGGTGGTGCTCAGTATGCAACCGTGCAAAAATATTTTTCACATCCAAGTTTAGTTATTTACTTTTTAGCAACCCCAGCCATAACACTGAAACTGGGATAGCAGATAGGTGGGGAACTACTAATATCAAACCATCTGGACCAATCATTATGATGGGCGAATCAGAAATACTGAGAGGCAGTCGAATATATTTAGTACACTCTTTTATCCACGTGTACAGCATTACTGCGCCGTTTACCAGCAAACTGCAATTGTGCTGAGCCAAAACTACTTTCGTGAGCCAAACCGGCATATTTTGACTTTCTTCATCGAATGTTACTGTGCACCCATGGAGGTGCTCTAAGATTTCTAGCGCTTCCAAAAGATTTGTTGGAATAATCTCATAGAGCACTGATTTGGCACAATGTTGAGCTGAGGAAAGGTAGAATTGCTCCATCTCCCATCCAGGAGAGGATACTGTAGAGACCAATGTTAGCTGGTTCTTCCCAAGGCAAGAAAATTGTGTTTAAATTCATTATAGAGTATAGTAGCTTAAGGGATTTTTGGCCCCTAAATAATAATAGGTCAATTTTTATATGAGGATTTTTGAAAGATGATATTTTGGCTTGTGGTGAATCTTGAGATTAGTTATAGAGTTATAATATCTTGAAGGATTTTGGTTTCTTTTAGAGGATTTTATGCAGATTATATTTTTGCATAGTGAAATATTTGAGTTTCCATAATTCTTCTTTTGCCTTGAGATACCTTTTAATGTAAATGGCAAGGCCACAGTGTGACACACCCCTTGTTTTTCATAAGTGACAAAACTGGCAAGGCTAGGTCCTTCTCCGATTATTACTTATGTCTCAAACAGAGTATCAAATAACTGAATTTTGGAAATTCATAATATCAACATTCTTGTTTAAGCAATAACCCATTTACCAATTTCCCCAAAACTTGTATAGTAACACCTACCTTTAATACACAGGGTTGGTTTTGAAATATCTGACCTCATGCCCTGCCTGGTAATCATCCAGTAGAATGTCCAGGTAGCTTTTAGTAAGTAAAATGTATTTTCATTCTTTGTGCACTTCTCACAATTGCGAACCCATACCAGTCAAACTCAAGCTTCAAAGGGTCCAGCTGAAATAGGAATTAAAATTGAACGGTTTTAATGGCTAAAGATACAAGAAAGTATTGGGACAACACATGAGAAGGTACGGATTGATTATTGGCATTCATCAAAGCAATACCCAGCCCATAAGGGTCTTGCTTCGTCTTTACAAACTATGTACTAGATGAGTAAGGTCTGTCTCCAGTTCTCCACCCTCCAGTCTTGACATTTGATCAAAACAGTCTCAAGTGCAAGAAATGAGTTGCAAAATCACCTCATCGCTGAATACCTGTGTCAATGTCAGAATTTTAAAAGTCTGACTGAGCATAGGTAGTTCTAGGGAACTTCAAGCTAAATCTTTTGGAAAAATAATGGAATTTGGTTGAGGAATGGAAAATCCTCACCACTCAAAGTGTGTACAAGGTACACACAACTTTCAAATTTTCACATTTTTGAAGAATGTGATCAAACTATCATGGTTGATTGATGATAAAAATTCTAAGCTAGATAGAAGACATCCATATAAAGTTGGTGAAATTAAAATTGCTCCATCAAGACTAACAAATGATTAAAAAAATGCAAGTCCAATAAGCATATACACACAATCAAAGGAAGACACCTTTTTGTGACAATTTTCAAGCACCTCGACTGTTCTCAGACTGTACCTCATTCCACTACATGGAACACAAGAAGATAGCAAAAAACTTGAGCTGTTGGAGTTGGTAGACCTTTGTCTGACTCTGCCCAAGCTCAATAAAAGCTCTACTAAACTAGAGAGATATAACCGAGAGAACATAGTTTGGGTGATCACTATTAAACGTGCTGCCCACAATAGCTATGGCAACCGTTATCCCTGCACCAATCGCCAGGGCACCCTTCCACATGGGACCTTTTTTTTTAATTTCATTTTTCACCACCCTTCATTTTTCACACTTCATCTAGCTTCCTGTGTTGTGAAAATGAATAAGAAAAAAAATTAAAAAAACTAAGGTCCAGTGGGTGTTGTGAAAGTGATCACCTGGCTATTGGGGAGGAACAGCCGCTGCCATGGCTATTGTGACCAGCGCATTTAATAGTGATCACCCAAACTATGTTTACTGCCAAATTGGTCACAACGCCACACGTTGTATCACTCATTGTCAGTGTGCATTTGTGACCAGGGCTAATATACAGTTACTTGTTCTTTCATGCTTTCAACACAAATTTGCTTTCATGGCTCTTTAAAGTTTAGAGTAAAATCAATGAGACTAGATACCCACCGCATGAATGATTGGAAAGAACTTAATTTCAGTGCCAGAATCAAAAGCAACAAAGATTGTCCCATAAATGGCAGCTCCACCGCAATCCCCATCATACCCGCTGGAGTTTTTTTTACTACAATGTTTTCAAGTAGGTAGATTGG
>Ga0209611_10007785_pt1 | contig 17060 bp, 20 predicted proteins | sample S1TSphgellanicum_3_FD_187693 | JGI IMG/M metagenome (GOLD analysis project Ga0209611, IMG submission 187693) | Host-associated microbial communities from peat moss isolated from Minnesota, USA - S1T2_Fc - Sphagnum magellanicum MG (SPAdes) (version 2) | ecosystem: Host-associated > Plants > Peat...
ATCCTTGAACAGAAACAGTTCATGTATCCACACATCGGCAGAGCAAACAATCAGAAATCACAGCTCACACCTTGCCTTTCATGAAAATTTTCAGAGAGCACAAGCTTTCTGACTTCCTTGTATTCATCAAAATCAGACACTTATGAAAGTCTAACCTTACGAAACTGCTTGGCCAAGTTTGCTGGCGCAACAGAAAAAAAATTGCAACAACCTAGCCAAGTTCTCCAAAACAAAGATAGCTCTTCGCACAGCTCTCTATCGCTCTCCACAGCTCTCCAGTCCTCCTTCACCGTCTCCCTTCCACCTTCTTGATCTAATCGTCTGGATCCTTCAACTCCCCACTATCAGCTCACCACGGCCTCCTGTCCTTGCGCCGCCTTTCTTCCTTCCACCTCCCCTCATCAATAGAGCTCCATCCCTTAGCATCATCGGTGTCACCTCTTCCCTGTACTCCATAATAGCCCACAAAGAGAGAAAACCTCCCCATGTAACGTCCATAGCAGTAAATGGAAAGATTTCGGCTGTGGAAAATGACGGCTAATGAATCAAAAAGCAAACCTTAAAAGCATGTCGTGTTCATACTGGTGAGGTCACATGTTGTCCGGTCACATATGTAACCCCTCCGTTCTTAAAAAAAGCTGAGTCCTTCAGCTTCACTCAATCTGGCTGAACGTAATAGATCTGAAGATCTCTACAAGGCCTTTCCCATTGGCGTCCATCTGCATCCTGGACGATGCACACTCGACTACCGTCTTCAAAATCAAAGTTCCCTTCTCCATCTGTGTGCCCAATGAATTGGTATGGACCTTCCCAGCTTGCAGCCAAGGCCCTCTTCCTTCCTGGTTTCCTCATTTTGACCATCATTTCACCTGCAACAAGACCTTCAAAAGTATGCTTACCTTTTCTGGTAGCATAATTCCTCCTCTGTTTCTGCTATGCTTGTTCCACATTAAGTAAAACACTTTCGTGGATGCTTGCTATAAGCTTCATTTTTTGCAAAAATTGCGCTGCAGCCACTTCAACATTAACATCGTCATCAGTTATAGCAGTTAGAGCGTGCAGGTAATTGTCTGCCCTAAGACAAGGTGTGCGTCCAGTCAAAATCATGAAGGGTGAGAACTTGGTGCTAGACTGGATCCCACATCTATATCCAAACAGTATTTTAGCCAGATGCTCGTCCCAACAATCTATGTTTTCTGGTGTTGCAGCAAGAACGGTAATGCCGTGCTTGATGGTCTTAATCAAGCGCTCCACCATTCCATTACACTGAGGCCACTAAGGTGCAATGTGCTGATGCTGGATGCCGTAATCCTTGCACATAACATCGAATTCTACAACCCACTCTCCACCATTGTCAATCAGTACAAACTTGGGGACTCCATACTTGCAGATTATGTCATCTTCCAAAAACCTGGCCGCAATCTTAGCACCATGATCAACAACGGCCTTAACCTCGCACCATTTGGAATAGTGGTCGATGGCCACCAAAATGTACTTGTTTCCTGACCTGGTTTTTGGCAACGGTCTTGTAGTGTCCATAGCCATTCTATGAAACAGATCACAAACGGGGATACTCTTCAACTCTTCATCTTCCGAGCATATACTCCCCATCCTCTTCACCATCTGGCACTATTGACATACCTTCACAACAGTCTTCACATCCTCAGTCCGATTGTGCCAAAAGTACCTCCTACATATCTCTGCTAGAGTTCTTTCTTCTCCAAAATGCCCTAGGTCCTTGTGCATTCGGATTACCAGTTCGATGCGGTCCTCTGGCCTTGGTACAAGTAGCCCCTTGAAATAGAGTGATTGATCCTGCGAGTGGTAGTTCAACATTCTCTTCCTTGCCCTCCTAGCTTCCACATAATCAACAGTGTCTGGTAGCATGCCTTTCTGCGGTAAATCCAGGCAAGGCACATCCTCCCATATGTCTTGGTGCTTTGTGTCGACTCCCCACTCATCTTCTTCATTGGAACTTGTAGGAAGCAAGTCATGCTCACCAGATTCAAATAGTTGTTGAACTACCAACACAAGCTCCAATTGTTGTTGCATGTCATAGTACTGGGGCCTCTTTCTTTTCAGCACCATTCCCACATCATCGTCTTGCACAAGCTCACCCCCCTTTGCAACTTCTGCCTCACATGGAACAAGCTCCTCGGGCCGGCCTTCTTCTGATACAACGTCAACCACATACAGTTGCTGGCTGCCAACATAATTACAGTGGTTGATGCCAAAACAACACGCATGATGTTGTATGCACTCCCTGACCTTTCTTCTGACACCGAGCCATTCTGTTTCTTTGCCAGTATAAACAAAGAAAGTCTCCCTTTCTCCTCTTGGTGTGTCAGTCAAAGTAATTCCAATGTCTTGGATTTCTTCACTGAAATCATCATCATCAGTGGCTAGTCCAACCGGATTCCTACTCAAAACATTGACATTCGTGTGCCTGAGTCCTGGTCGGTGGATTATCTTGAAGCTGAAATCTTGTAACATGTCTACCCACTTGCCTCTCCTGCCATGTGCATGGGATACGGTGGCTAGCCACTCCAGAGGCTTGTGATCTGTCCGTAGAATGAAATGATTCCTGTGCAAATACTACCTGAAATGCATGATGCCCCAGATTAGTGCGTAGCACTCCCTTTCCATGGGATGGAATTTTCTCTGGGCTTCTGTCAAGCTCTTACTGGCATAAGCCACCACCTTCTCAAATCTTCCTTCCTTCTGGGACAGTATCGCTCCAATACCCCTGGGTGACCAATCAACATCCAGACAAAAGGCTCTCTTGAAATCAGGTCATGTGAGTATAGGCACATCAACCAGGGCTACCTTCAATTCTTGGAATGCCTGTTGATAGCCCATATCCCACACAAAATTAACATCCTTTCTGGTCAGTTCGAACAGAGGAGCTGCCAGTCGTGAATAGCCTTGGACATAGTTCCAGTAATACCCTGTCAGACCTAAGAACGACCTAACATTGGTGACTGTCTTAGGTTGCAGAAAATGCAGAATTGCCTCAATCTTGCTAGGATCTGGTTTGGTGCCCTCCTTACTAACGACATGGCCTAGAAATGTAATGCTCTTTGCAACAAAGCAACATTTGTTTAGGTTCAGTTTGAGGTTTACTTCCCTGAGTTTGTACATTACTATGCCCAGGTGTTGCAAATGCTCCTCCCAGCTTTTGCTATGCACATTGAGGTCATCAACGAATATCTTCAGGAAGTTGTTACCCAAGTCTTTAAAGACCTCTGACATAGTTCTGGTGAACGTACTTGTTGCATTCTTGAAGCCGAATGGCATGACTATCCAGTCATACAACCCGATTTTAGTGATCAAAGCTGTCTTCTTCATGTCTTCTGGGGCCATTCGAATCTGCCAGAAGCCAGACTGCAAGTCAAAGGTGGTGAACCATGATGAGTTCCCCAGTTGACTAATCACATCTTCCACAAGTGGCATTGGAAATGAATCCTGACATGTCTGTGCATTGAGTGGTCGATAATCGCCACAAAAACGCCTGCTCCCATCCTTCTTCACTGGTAGAGTTACCCGACATGCATACTCAAAGCTACTGGGCTTCATCTTGCCCAATTCGACCAGTACATCAATCTACCTCTTCACCTCTGCCTCTTCCTAGTAGGATAATCGACCCGGAGATGCTTTGCAAGGTGGGAACCCTTGCGTATCCACAAAGTATTCCCCAATCGTGCAGCAACCTAACTCACCCTTATTCCAAGCAAAAACGTCTTGGTACCGCTCCAAAACTTGCCAAAGTTGTTTTCGTTTCTCTTCCTCCAAGCTAGTGTCAATCCTGATTCGCTGACAGATCTCCCTCCATCTAGTATTCATTTCACAATGGTTGGCAGATGTCAACTGCTCAGTGTGGCTGCCATCAGAGTTGCCGTCTCTCATCTGGACCGTTTGCAGTAGTGCTGGAATTGAGGAAGCATGTACTTGGCTGGGCTACTGCAGCAAAGGTGGGACAGCTACACCACGCGTGGATTCATACATGGCCTACTTCCCTTGCTCTGCATTAGACACCCACCTTATCCAGTCTGCATAATCATCCACATCTGTGATTTCTTCCTTCATGAATCCATCATCCTGCTCCTGCAATATCAGTTGCAGAATCTCTTGCGGCCCTTCTGACTTCACCAGATCCTCTAATTCAGTATCTCCAAACTCATCCTCAAACTCAACTTGCTTCAATTGATTAGACTCCGACTCACCGTGCCCACCCCCATTAGTGCCAGTCTCTGAATCCGAAGTGGACGCATCATCTTTTTTAGTTACGCTCGCACGATCCTGGTCTGGTATCCAGTCAGAATCCTCCTTGATGTGTGCGTTTTTCCAGATGGTTGTGGCCTCGTGCATCATAGCTTCGGAATTCATCCTTCGTAGCAAATTCACCATCGTCAAAGGTAGTACCTCCACATTGTTTCCGAGGCCGTGTCTTATTTGTATTAAACCCCATTCCACATCCACAACTGCTCCAATCTTCATCAAGAAGTCCAATCCCAGGAGTACATCGTAGCTATCCGTGTCCACGACCATGAAGGTCATGGCACATTGTACGCTTCCAACATTGACAGGTACCTCGTCAATTCGACCCAAAGCCTGTGTCACCACTCCTGACGCGGTTTTGTAAATCTCCGACCCTGTTACGAGATGCATCATGCCTAGCTCTCTGACTATAACGGTAGCCATAACAAACATGGAAGCTTTGATGTCCACCAATCCTTCAACAACATAATTGTTGATCTCCACAAGTAGATGCAGTGTCTTGCTTCTATGAGTCTTGTTGATGCATATCTTCCTAGGTGCTGGAATCGCAGAGACCACTGACACTTGATTTTCAGCCGCCTTTGAATCCCTCTTCCTCCTAGCCAGCTTCACCAAACTTTCAAGATGTTTCAGTTCCCCTGGAATCATCAGAATGGTCTCCATAGGTGAAAGAGATACCTTTCCTTTTATGAAGTGTGCCAGGATCTTGGATCTGACTGAGGTATCCCAGCTTGCACTTACTTCATCTCCCACAACTTCAGGGGTCAGCATAACCCCTCCTTGTGTTACATCAACCAGCACCCTCCTTCTAGGCACTCAGGTGTAAGAGAATAGGTTTTCATCCCCACACAGCTTATTAAGCTGTAGCAAGGTTGCTGCTTCGTCATTCAGCAACACCTCCAAGAAGTTTGTTATTCCAGAATGTGATTTCCCATCTTTGGGCTTCTTCCAACATCTGTCTTCGGAATGCCCCAACCCTGAGCAGAAGGTACATTTGATTCCACAATTCTCTGTCCTATGAGGCATACCGCACTTGGCACATTTCGGCTGTGCTTCATTCAACCTTGGACAGGTGGTGGCCAAGTGGTCCCCCCTTTGTAGATCTAGCATCCTCCAAACGCAGTGGAAGAAGATGATGTTTCTGGATTATGCATAGTCCCCTTGAAGAAGTTGATCAAGGTGTTGTTTAGTGCCATGACCTGTTTCTCCATCATTGTCTCCGAGGTCTCCTCTTCTTGTTCCTCCCTTAGAGGTTCATAAGGAGTCTCCCCAAGCTCGCCCAGAACTCTCTCAAGTTCTATTGTAGCACCAACCAACTCCTCAATGTCCGTAAATGTTCTTACTACACACAATTTTCGAATCTTTGGCCTCAATTTGGCCAAAAATCTCTTCTTTTGCTCAGCGTCTTAGATCCGACCCTTCTGAAATAGTTTGTTGAGACGTTCATAGTATTTTTGAACTCTCTCCTTGGGCTCTTGCTTGATGGCATCGAGCTTCATTCTGATGTCATCAGCATCAACATCTCCATACTTCTGCACTATCAGGGTCCTCAACTTAGCCCAATCCGCTGGTGCTAGTTGCAACCTCTTGAACCATTCCTTGGCTCTGCCTCGCAAATTCAGCTTGGCAATCTTGAAGAGCTTATCTGCATTCAGATCTCGCACTTCAGTTGCCATGGTGAGCCTCTCTGCCCAGTCATTGACGTCCTCATGGTCCCGTCCCCAGAACAACTCATCCATCCCCTAGGGGCGGTCATCTTGTAAACGTTTCAGCTTTAAACCAAAATTGCAACACTCTCTACTATACACTCGACCTCATGCCACAATTGGCAACCACAGTACCGAACAACTTTATAGTCTATTCTGTTTGTATTGGATTTTGAGAAGAGCACAAGTTATACGACTCAATCTGCGAATTCAGACTGATCTCCTTCTGCTACTGGTTTCAAAGGTGCAAAATTAGATGGAAAAATGGACAAATTTTGCTCATCTGTGGATTTTTGTTGGAACTGCCACTTTCTTTCTAAATCGCGCCATATTCTCCAGCTGATGACACGAGATTTCGATCCACCGTGTTCCACCCTGACAAGATGACCTCCGACCTGGAACAAATCTTCGACACCAGGGATGTAGAATCTTTTGAAATGGTTAAGTGAAACAGCAGACTTAGGAACCCAAATGTCTCCTAACCTTGGTACACTACGCTGCCTCTCGGCAAATAAAGGCGTCACTTTACGCAAGGTATGAGGCGTAGTAGTGCTGCGTCTGCAGCTCTGAGATTGACACCCATCCCCTTGCTCCATCGCTCACCTTTAACTAAACCTTAGCGCGCGTATAAAAACCACTGTGAGCTACTTCTACTTCTATGTCTTTGACTCGAGCTTCTTCTGGATCTATTCCTACAAGCGTCACCATTCCAAAACCCAATAAACGCAGGACTACCAATCCTCTATGTGGTCCACACTAAGTAATCAGATAATCGAACCTATTAACGAGTTGTTGTTCACGAATCTCCTGTGTTAGTTCTTCTATTCCCACCTCATCTGCACTAGGCGTAGACATGATGCTTTAGTTATCATTATAACTAGACAGCCACAGGTTCTACCGAAACTACTCAATCTGAACCTTACTCTGATACCAAAAGAGAGGGTGCAAACACATCGACAATTTGACTACCAGCATGGGCATGAACTGAGTGGTCTCTCTCCTGATCTTCTCAGGCAAACCACAAATTGCTAACCCCTTCTCGCTAAACTCATCTCAGAATGCACCTACTTGCATACACAGATCCTTGAACAGAAACAGTTCATGTATCCACACATCGGCAGAGCAAACAATCAGAAATCACAGCTCACACCTTGCCTTTCATGAAAATTTTCAGAGAGCACAAGCTTTCTGACTTCCTTGTATTCATAAAAAATCAGACACTTATGAAAGTCTAACCTTACGAAACTGCTTGGCCAAGTTTGCTGGCGCAGCGAAAAAAAAATTGCAACAACCTAGCCAAGTTCTCCAAAACAAAGATAGCTCTCCGCACAGCTCTCTATCGCTCTCCACAGCTCTCCAGTCCTCCTTCACCGTCTCCCCTCCACCTTCTTGATCTAATCGTCTGGATCCTTCAGCTCCCCACTATCAGCTCACCACGGCCTCCTGTCCTTGCGCCGCCTTTCTTCCTTCCACCTCCCCTCATCAATAGAGCTCCATCCCTTAGCATCATTCGCGCCACCTCTTCCCTGTACTCCATAATAGCCCACAAAGAGAGAAAACTTCCCCATGCAACGTCCGTAGCAGTAAATGGAGAGATTTCGGCTGTGGAAAATGACGGCTAATGAATCAAAAAGCAAACCTTAAAAGCATGCCATGTTCATACTGGTGAGGTGACCTGTTGTCCGGTCACACCCTAACTCTGAATAATTCGACACCATATGCTTACAAGATTCCTCTTGCAGCTACTTAGTTCCAAAATAGAAGGTGTAATAATATCTAGCTTCTAGGAGTGTCAAGAGAGACAACTGCAAACCAACCAGGGGTTTTTCTATAATTTTTGTGATTTTGAAACTTTTTCGATTTTTTTTTCATTTTTTCATTTTTTGTCAAATTTACACCTTTTTTCTTTTCTTTTTGGCCACCAAGTTCACCCAAAAAAAGAAGCTAAAACCAATACTCTCCTGAGTTAATAATCAAATAGTATACCATTCCTCTTCTTGTGATATGTAAAGCTCTTGGGGAATTGCACACATTTCAACATGCACATAGAAGGGAGGTGATCCAAAAGCAATGCATGGATAAGAATCGAGATTGCTTGGTAGATTGGAAACCATACTTCCTTTTATGGTATGTAACACTCTTGGAGAAATTGTTTTGTATATTTGGAGGGCACTTTAGAATCTTTGAATAATTCAACACCATATGCTTGCAAGATGCCTCTTGGCGCTACTCTTATTTGCTATATGTGACTCTTTTGTTTGCTATAAGCTCTTGCAACTAGATACCATAATACCTTGGCCATTTCAACACATGTTTGTTGAATGATTTAATTCATTTAAAAAAATTCATTTCAACAAATGGAATATTCCTAAATATTCACTATTATATTTCACAATTCTTTTGATTTGAAAGAAATAATTTTTGAAAATTTCAACATTTTTCAAAATAATATAATTAGTGTCGAATTGGCCAAGGCACTAGGGTACTGAGCTCCAATATAGTAGGTGTAATCTTTTCATTGTCCCTACTACCACATGATCTACATATGTTTATGCTCGTGATTGCATTGACGATTGTGGAACATGTAGCATGTACGTTCCCATGTGTCGCCAGAAACCTACATAGTGGTTGTGCATGTTGGAGAAGTTACATCATAACACAAAGAAATGTACAACACCAAACTGTACAATGACTAGCATTTTTTTAAAAAAATTGGTGGGGGCGAATGGGGCCAATTTTGCTTACTTGGCGTCAAAAAATTCTAGTGTGAACTCATTCAAAAGATTGTTAGCACCAAAGTTTCCAGATTTTGAGGATTTTTTTTTTTTTTAAATTTTAAATTTCCATATTTAGACAATATGTTGCAACCCCACTTTGAGGGAAGTGTGAGATCGCCACTCACACTCAAGAAAATGGAACTTGGGAGTCTTCTGGGACTCCCAAAAACTCAGAGCGCGATTACAGGGGTCAAAACACCTTGCATTGAGGCGTTTTTTAAACCGTTGGAAAGGTCTTGAAGTGTAAATATCCAGAATGGCCTTGCATGAGCCATTTGGACATCTGTAACACAAGTTATGGTCGAAAGAAGGGCCAAGAGTCAGTTTGACTCCTGACCACTAAAAGTCAAGAATCAACCCGATCCCAGTGCATGTAGGTAAAATATGACACATTTTTGGAAAGCTCTCGAGGAGAGCTACAACTTTGGCTTAGACCTCGTCCCGATCTAAGCTCGAGGCAAGAAGTTATGAACGCCCAAAGTCCTGGGAGTCTAAACCGGGACAGTTTCGGGACTCCATTTTGGGAGTCCCAAAAAAAAGAACCATTTGGATGCAAGTGCAGCAGAGAGCTACAGAGAATACTATATGGGGGAAGGTGGTGGCTTCCCCCGAGTCCGGGCCATGGTGAGTCAAGTGAGTCCAAGGTTGCCCGTGGCTTGTCCCAACATTGAAAGTGTGCAGAATGAGTTCTAACCAACTTGTTGGTTGGATTCGGATGCAGGACCAATAACTAAATAAACTTGTCCCTTTTCCTAGTCTAATTTTGAAGCATTCAGCATGCCCCTCTCACCCCCCTTTAGTGCTGGAAACTGGGAGCGTGCCCCGAATCCCCCATACTTCCGCAACTTGAATGACTTAGCCCCAACTTGGGGCTAACTAGGGACTTGGGAACGCGTCACAATAGGTTCTAGTAGATCACCAAAATACAACAATTTTAGTTTAATCTACTTTCCTCTCTGACCTGTAATCAAATTTGGCTAATTCATGTTTGCTAGTGTGACTATGTTTACTATTTATTGTTAACAATTTTACGTCTATTTGGGACCAGAAAGTCCATTAGACGAAAGGTAGATCATGGAGGACAGATTATCCTCTGGTACTTGCAGCATGCCACAAACTTGGCCAGGTGATTGTGTTTGTAGTCTGCATGAACCCAACAAGAGTGCTCGTGTGGGTGAGGGGCAGGGCCGAACAAAAGTGTTCCTTAACTTTCTGTGTATTTGGACAGACAAAAAGCAAGTGTTTTTCATCCTTTACCTTCCCCAAATCGCAACCTCGACAAAACCTTTCTACGTATGGCACGCCCTTCCACGCACCTAACATTACCTCAAGTTAGATGTTGCCACACCGAAACTGAACTAGAGCTTTCCGCAACTGAACATAGCTGATGTCACATAAATAGCTTTCGCTTTCATACGACATACCTTTGAAACTCAAATATCTTATTTGCACGTTGGTCCCGATTTCGCAGTTGGTAAAAAGCTTTTCAATGAAAGCTAATCGCATATTATCCTTCACCCTTTTTACACTCAACATTGTGTGGGGAAAACTTGGAAGGGGTGGGGCCCTAGCCTCCTAGTTGATCGAGCCTCCCGTTGTAGCTCTAGCACTAACCAGCCGCACTAGTTGTAGCATGGCCAACTTAACCATTTGAGCTCCCACTTGTGTGTTGCGCGCGTTACACCAAAGTACTTGGCTCTCCGCCCAACCTCTCACCCTTGTTAAATGGGTCGAATGTATGTGCGTCGTCCCAGGAACCGTTCCTAACAGCAGTTGAGTAGTCTTCGCTTCGAGCACACGGGTCATTACAAGCTAAGGCGCCATTTCCAATAGCGGTTGAACTGGAGGTAGAAAACCTACCACCTCCTCAGGTTGATTCTTAAGTAGCCAATTTTTCACAGATCCAGCCCAACATTTCTTTCCCACAGCAAGCATAGTGAGTTGGGCTTCCCATGCATTTCCCAAGATACGATCTTTAGTGACCATGCTCACACAATTATAATACAACAACGCTTGTCCCCATGCAAATTGCTCAAAGGGGAATTTACCAAATTTTGCCAGCACAATGGACGTGCTGGTTTTTTTTCGCACCTCAAGCAGGGACTTAAGGAACCCTCGATACACTACTTTAATAGCTTCTATTTTCTTGGAGTCCACCCAAACCTCACAGGCATAGCTTGCTGTGGAACACACCAACGTGTTGAAGAGGTTATCGCATAGCTGAACGTCCATAATACATAGCTCCGCACAACAAAGATTCATTGCAAACAATGAGCGCCTATTGGCAGCTACTAGATGTTCCACTGCACTGTCCAAGTGCAAGGTGGTATCGAGCAGGATCCCCAGGTATTTGAAGGTCTATACACGCTCAATAACATCACCTTCAAACACAAACTTTTGGCATGGGTCAGCAAAATTGAACACCATGACTTTTGTTTTTTCATGTTCACTGTAAGTCCATGTTCAGCACAACATTGTTGGAGCACGTTTAACTATTGTTGTAATCCCACTTCTGATTCCAACATCAAAACGAAGTCATCTACAAAAAACAACAACCATATGTGCACGTCTGTTAGGGCTAGTGCATCGCATTCTCTGCTATCCAGGTGCCCCTTTAGGGCATCCAAATATAGCCCAAACAATAGGGGCTGAAAGGACAACCTTGCTTCACACCTTGCTGACACCTAAAGTTGGAGGTGACACCTTCGCTTGGGTGGTTAATGCATATGGTATCCTTAGCATACATCACTTGCAGGTGTCACAAGAAGCATCTTTCTACATCGACGATAGCCAACACCTGCTAAAGCACTTCACCTGGCACAGTATCGAACGCCTTTTTGAAGTCCACAAAGCAACAATAGAGTGGCTTCTTTTTTGCCTTGCTTTGTTCTATAAGAGTTCGTAATATGAAAAATTGGTTAGTAATGCGGTAATCTTTGCGAAACCCAACTTGACCCTTGGCATGCAACCCATATTGTTCAGCCCACTTGCTCAACCTTTTGTCCAAGATCATAACGAACAACTTTGCTAGGATAGGCCCAACCATTATCCCTTTATAGTTGTCAAATTTGGAGGCATCGCCCCCTTTAAAGAGCGCGTGGACGACCCCAGTGGAAAGGGCTTCTAAAAAGCCTTCCTCTAGAAAGCAATTGAACGCTATTAATAGTGGCATGTGTAGCAACTCTCTCGCATCCAAAATGAACTCAACTTTCATACCATCCAAACCAGTAGCCTTGTTCATTTGTAGTTTTTTCAGTGCCTGAAGCAACTCAGCAAGTGTGATATTTGTGTTCAGGGTGTGGCTAGGTAGAGGTTCGATCACTTGAGTGGAATGATCAGTTCGCAGCTGTATGGGTGGTGGAGACTAGCCAACTAACTCGCGGAAGCCTTCCAAAAACGTAGCTGCATTAATCTTGTCCATAACGGGTGCCCCTGGTCGATATTTTTTCCAAAATGAAAACGCATCCACCTTGGCAAACGCACACATATGTTGAGTTCTTGTAGTTTCTTAGAAAATTCTTTTCTTTTTTAATAAATTTTTAAGTTTAATTTCTTGATGTTTAGCGGCGTGCGAATCAGGGTTGGCTTTCAACCAGAGCCTCAGTTCACGTTTAGCTGTACAACAGTTAGCGTCAAACCAGGGTTTATGGTAGTGTTCTCTCTACAGCTCCCTCTCAAAGGCTTGTTGCCAAAAGTAGACTCTACTGTAGCACCCATGCATTGTTGTAGTAAATCAGTTAACCCGTCTGCCCCCAGATGCCCAATCAAATCAACAACCAGCAAGTTTCCAAGATTCGCTGTTAAGGCAAGTTAATACTTTTCAACTTTTGATTTATCATATTTGAACCTAGGTAAGAATTTTTTGTTACAACCGTATGTTGTGGTTCAACAAAGCTGTAATCAATGTTCAACCGTAAGTGCAACGGCCTGTGGTCAGAGTCTCCCCCCATTGCGTAATAGCGGGTGTCATCTATTATCACCTCGAGGTGTGTAGTAGCTTGCCAAACTGTAACCCAACAATATAATCGACAGTGTTACACCCCTCATTTGCCAAGCAAGTGAACTCCCCTGATTTGTCCCCAGGTGTCCGACCATTGAAGATGAACAACCCAACGTCACTGCATATGTCCAAGAGCTTGCAACCCCAGCCACCAACACTAGCATCGCAGTTCTATCACTTAGCCGCAGCACTTAGTTGTTCAATTTTAGCAAGTTCAGGCGCTTCTAACAGTTCACAAAGGTCGCTAGTGTTAATGGTATCTGGTAGTGCTACAGTACACGCATTAAAATCCTTCCCAATAATACTATGCCCCCTAGAGTTTGAACTTCAACAATATATGTTACCAGGTTTTGGAACAAGGATTCACTCTCGTGATTAGAGCCAATGAGGGCAACGTACACCATGCAAACAAACAAGTTAGGGGTAACACCCCTGCTGACCCGTAGCCATAGATAAAAATCATGGCTTCCTTCCTTCCACTATGATAGGTTGGTGGCTACGAAAGTAAGCAACAACACCCCCGCTATGTTTTATTGCTTTTGTTGTTCCCAGTTGCATAGTGCGCACTACCGCAAATGAAGCAAACCCTTTAATGTGTGACAAATGTTGGCCTAGGAAGTGCCAAGTTTCGATTAATAAGACAAGGTTAGCACCCTAAGACAGCTCTAATATTTGCACCCTTGTTTCCAGTTTATTTACACCACCCATGTGCATGTTCTATAATACCACACATAGGTCTCTTTGGTCCCCGCACCCCTAGATAGAAGAGGGTGGGCAAATTTGAGTGTCGTCGACGAAGAGCTTAACTACGCACTAGAAGCCGCACGCTTGCCTACCACCTTGGCCTCCTTGAATAGCGGCCACAACTCCGACTTGTGCGCCTATTGTGTGGATGTGAGGTCCTCGTCCAGGCCCAACATGATCCCCACCAAGCCCTTGCACCTTCGTAGCACAGCCTGGCGATCCTCGTTCGTTGCGAATTTGAACAACATCACGCTAGGGCACATGCCCATTATCAAGGTGGAGGTTTGCATAATCGCAAGTCGCTGCTGCGTGGCGGTGATGACCTTGGCGTGTAACGTCATTTGGCCCTGCAACAACTCTTTGTTGAATCGCTATACCAGTGGAGCACCATCGCAAAGTTCTTCAAATCATAGACCTTAAAATGTTTATTTTTTAAAAAGGACTTGGGAAGTAAGAAAACACAAGATTCAGACACCAAAGATAGAGGCAAAATGACCATAACCACAGGTGAAGCACCCAAACAAAAAAAAAAAACCTACATGTTCACAAGTTCAAATCAAGAACCTGGAATCTCCAAGCACTACCCCAACCATTAGAGGCGAAACTAAGGGAGCTCTTTGTCACACAGCCATCGCTTCACGGTTAGAATATGAAATTATGCCAGAGTCGTCGTCCACATCACAAACGTGGGTGATGGGCGCACAATCAGCATGCATGAGAGAGCAGCCCTGGGTCCCACCACTACCTCCTGCTCTACTTTCGTCTCATTTCATTTCATCTCATCTCGGTTCCTATCATTTCTCTCCACAAGTAGGCGATCGATCCTACCCTGCCCTTGGGGCTGCGAAAATGTAGACAAGTTGAGCGTTGGGGAGTTAAGAACTTTGATAGATGTTTGTCCCAAAGCGATCACAAATTGAACCAACCGCTACTTAATTTCTGAGATATTCTCATTCCGTGTTATTCTCCTACGTCACCACTATTATTGCTATTGTTTTGCTGTTGTGGCACTTTTGACCTTTACTCGCCTTGTAAGGGCAGGCCCATCATCCATGCTCCTCATGACTTTCAAGAGATCATCCTCCTCCTCTTCCTCCTCTTTTCTTAACTCCCGACTTCCTAACTACTATCCCCACCCCTGCTAAACCCCTTCTCTACACCCTAATTCGTTGCTTCTTTCTTCTTCGAAGCACTAACAAGCGCGTAGATGCTTGCCTACCCCCCACCCAAGCCCGCCGTCTTGCTTGCTTGCAGCGCGGTTGCCTGCCAGTGCACACAATGACACAACCCTTTCCTCTTTCTTCTTGTTGCTTCTCCTCCTACTCCACTTACTCCTGGTACTACTACTCCACTTAGACTCTACAACTCTCACATGCGCGTAATTTGCCTCCGCGATTGCTTGAACGAGCCATTGGTGCAATGGCAGCAACTACTACTACTGCTACAACACATTCCTACCACTTTCTCGTCATTTCCCCTCGCTTGTTTTTTTTTCCTTGTGGTTTTCACAACACTCTCGCCTCGTCGTTAAGGTATGCACTCCCCTTGTTACACCTTCGCTTGTCCCTTCTTCTATCGCTTCTCTCTTCTATCTCCTCCCATTTTATTTTATTTTTGTGGTGAATTGTCCACATTGTGCCAAAAATAAATGGGCCCAACATCTACAACAACAATTTTTTTTCCAAGCCCTCATTTCGCCAAATTTACAAAAGAATTTAAAAATCACTTGATTTTTCCCATAGGTCCAATATATAGCCACAATATAGAAGAATTTTTTAAAAATTATATTGTCAAATTTATTTTGTCACCAAATATGGCTAAATCTAATAATTGGTGATCGCAAACCTGAAAACACAAAATATCTGGAAAAAAAAACTAATGTGGCTACATCACAAAATTGAAAAAATAACTTAATGACTCACTATATTTAATTGAATTCACAGATATACATTGAGCTCATCACTTTCCTTCCAATATGCCATAATAGAAAATAACCTTGTTCAAGTAATGATGGTCATGTGACGGGTTCTATTTTGTCTATACATGAAAGTATGAATTAAACGTTGATGTTATGTGAGCAACCCATTTTTAAAGTTGGTGCAATAGTTGAGGTGTAACCCAAAATGATGGTGATGAAACCCTAGATGGATGAAAACATCATCACATCAACTACAAAACGTCGAAAAGTGACAAACTTTTGGTAGGTGATGATGGGAGGGAGGGCTTATGGACAATTGTTCTTTGCATTTGTGTTTTTTTGTTTCTTGCAAATTCTGGTTGATGGTTTTGTTATGGTGATTTCTAGTTTTGATGGCAATAGGAGTTTGGAGTTGTTTAGTTATTCATTTTTGGTTTATGTGAACAATTTTTGCATTGTGGTTTGGAGGATGTGAACGATGGAACACATGGGACCAATTGTATATGAAGGGGTTACATGAGCTTTGGACAAACATAGAGTTAAGTTCCTTCTTGTGGTTATTGTTTTTGGTCTATGTGGTTCTTATGGCATCAAATTATAATAGAAATGGTAGTCTAAAGTTTCAAAATGGTGTTGGTCAAAGGGAAGAATGCCCTACTACGAAGAACCAACCTTTTTTTTTTTTTAAAGTTATGCATTTTCATTGTGCCATGAGCTTCAGAGGAAGGAATGTAGGTTTAGAACTAAATCTTAGGGGCCATATTAAGGAAAATGATGAAATACTATAGGGATTTCATGAGTGGTCAAAGTGGCAAATCTATGTTGGGTTTGGAGTGATTGGGAAATTATGAAGGACATTTTTGGATTTCATGCTTTTAAAAGAAAGGACTTGCATTTATAGGAGCTTTGAAGGGGAAATGGGGGTTCTATAGACAAATCTAAGCATCACAAGATAGATTTTGTTTGTGATTTGTTTCAAATTATGTTTTTTTTCTTTGTTCAACTTCATGGGCTAAATTATGTTTTGGGAGGGAGCATTTCATTCATTATTGTAGTCATTCAATTGGTGATGTGATATGTTGCGTGACTCGTGAATTGCCACATCTTCATTATCTTAGTTATTCAATTGGTGATGTGATATGTTGTGTAACTCATGAATTGCCACAAAGATGACCAGTGGGCTTTTGAAAGAGAAATTGGAATGTGCTAATTCCTTAAGGCCCATAGAATAGATTTGGTACATTTTCTAAGTTAGTTAATGATTTGGATAATGATTCAATGATTTATACTACTTTAACAACCTCGTTGATGTTCTTGAACCTTTAATATGTGATTATATGTCATCAAACTCTACATCTAAAGATAATATTTTTTTTCCTCCTTTTCTTTTCAATGATAGAAACATCAAGTTCATGGCTAAGTCCATTAGGTGCTTGAGACATGCCCACCAACTTGGCCATTGTTTTGATTTTTTCTTGTTTCAATGTTCCATAGTTCTCGAGGTCCCAACTCATTTTTCAAGGTCCCAAAATCCACATCCCAAACCTATTATGGCAACCCACAACTATTTTGTCAAAACATAGGTTTGAAACATAACACCCATCTTTTGTTTATGTCATTGGTCTTACCTACCTACC
>Ga0209611_10007786_pt1 | contig 17059 bp, 13 predicted proteins | sample S1TSphgellanicum_3_FD_187693 | JGI IMG/M metagenome (GOLD analysis project Ga0209611, IMG submission 187693) | Host-associated microbial communities from peat moss isolated from Minnesota, USA - S1T2_Fc - Sphagnum magellanicum MG (SPAdes) (version 2) | ecosystem: Host-associated > Plants > Peat...
TCTCCCGGTTATAAGTTAATATTATTAATAAGGCTAGGTTCTTGGAATTATAGGGTTCTCAGGTTGGCGATTGCTCAAATACCTGCCTTAAATGAATTTATTGAGTTTGAAGCCTGAAAAGCTTGCCGTAAAACTCTTTCAATAATTCATAATATAAACTTATCACCACTACACCGGGAGAGCCTAATTGAAGGGGTTCGACTCTTGTTATGAGAGAAAAGGTGTTGAAACTCAACTTGCCCCAATTCTTCAAATGTGGGGAGTTCTTTGAATAGTCTGACTCTTGTCATGGCGACTGCTATACCTGGGTAATGTGGGTTGAAAAATTCAGTTCTCTAGAAATCGCTGCTCTGACGTTCCAAAAAATGAAAAGGGGGTAAGATATGTATATCGAAACTTGTGTATCAATGACACGCAATGAGTTCTTTCCCTTCTAACCGTGCTAGTAATCTAAAAGCCGCTTTCCGAGTTTGTGATGTTGCTCCTCTAGCACCTACAGATATTAGCCGCTACTATGTTGATTTATCCAAGGTACGTAAAACAGAAGCAATTGAAAATATCAACACTCGCTTGGACTTTCTTGAACCAGCGGAATTTTGCAGCTTACTCTTTACTGGACATCGAGGATGCGGTAAAAGTACAGAATTAAAGCGGATTCAACAAAAATGGGAATCTGAATTTAGGGTAATTTACATAGAAGCAGACAAAGAATTAGATATTCTAGACGTAGAATATACAGATTTATATTTAGTACTTATTAAGAAAGTAGCTGACGAGTTGAATGGTTTAGAACTAAATTTTGATAGTAGGCTTTTAAATAATTTTGAATCTTGGTTTAAAGAAATTACTCAAGAAACAGAACAAACAGTTGAAAGATCAGTGAGTATAGATGCTAATGCAGAAGTAGGAATAAATAATATTAATCCTATTCCTTTTATTCCTATTCCTTTTATTTCTAAACTCTTAGGTAAAATACTGGCCCAAATAAAGGGGGCTGATAAGCAAAGAAAAACAATTCGTCAAAACTTACAAAAAGATCTAGGACGATTAAAAGCAGATATAAATTTACTATTGGGTGATGCTTTTGTCAAACTTAGAGAAAATTATCGAGAATATCAAAAAGGTTTTCTTATTATTTTTGATAACTTAGATCGAGTTCCTCCAAATGTAGCCAAGCACTTATTTTGTGATTATGCAGCTCAACTAAAAAGTTTGGAATGTACGATTATATATACAGCACCAATCTCTATAGTATATTCTGAAAATAATCTGAGTAACTCCTTTGACATTCCCAATATTGTGCCAATGGTGAATATATATGAATATACTCCAGATAACGATAATTTAAACCATAATCAAGATGGGTTAGCTGCGATTAGCAATGTAATTGAGCAACGAGTAGATGTAGATGCAGTCTTTGAGTCTAGGCAACTATTGACGGAATTAGCTCAAGCTAGCGGTGGTCATATCCGCCAGTTAATGCAAATAGCATCACAAGCTTTTCTCACATCTGCAACTCGTGGTCATTCTAAAGTTAATGCTGATGATATTAACTATGCTATCAAGCAAGAACAGTTTAATTTTGAACGAAGTATTTCTCTTGACAAGTATTCTGCCTTGGCAGCAGTGTGTGTAAACAAAGATGTTCCTAAAGATGATATCGGTAGATTGATGCTGTTTAATCTTTGGGTGCTTGAATATAACGGAAAAAATCGTTGGAATTATGTTAACCCAGTTGTGAGGCAAATCCATGCTCTCCAAGAAGCCCTCGAATCATTTCCTAGCATTCCCTAATATTGATTTAGGAAAAGAAGCTTTTATTCAGAGTAATCAACAATCATTAGGTGAATTATTGACATTTGTTGATTTTGCTGATAGCCAATTAACGCTGGGGTTTGTTGCTGTCAACTTGGCTAAAGATAGAAATACTTTAATAGGAATTCTTCAGAATCATCCCCAATGTCGAGATATCCAGTTTTTTGTTTATGACTTTGCTGATAGAGAGTTGCGTTTTTTGTTAGATGCTTTAGTTCAGGAATTAGAAAAAATCCAGGGAGATAAAAATAAAAAATTAGTTTTAATTGTTATCGGATTGGAAAAATCTATCGGTTTATTTGGTCCATATCCCCCTGTGCTTCAAGATCTTAATTTTGTGCGGGATGCTTTTCTAGATAGTCTTCCTCACCCAATCCTATTTTTTTTAAATGATGTAGCACTAAAACGCTTAGTTAAGTATGCTCCGGATTTTTGGGCTTGGAGAAAGGGAGTATTTTATTTTAAACGAGTTGGGTTCAAGCAGGAATTGACCTTGGAAAGGACTCTATTTTCAGAAAGAACTCTAAGAAATTTAAATTTACCAGAAAAGCAAAAACGAATTGATTTACTTGAAAGCTTACGGAGGGAACAAGCTACAAACATTCGTGCCCAGATTAGTATTTTACAGGAATTAGGTTTTGCCTACAGAAGTATTGGTCAATGGAAAAAGGCAACGGACTTTTTATTAGAGGCTTTGCAGTTAACTATTGGAGATGAGAATTTAAGAGGAACAAAGACCAGCCTTCTCTACGAATTAGGCTATACGTATACTAGTTTAGGAGAGTGGGACAATGCAATCGTCCTGCTCCGAGAATCGTTGGAAATAAATGAACTCATAGGGAATCTCCAAGGGAAAGCGGTAACGTTGCATGAACTGGGAAGCCTCTATGCCAACCGAGGGGAAGTGGAAGAAGCAATCTCCATGTTCCGAAAGTCATTGGAAATAAATGAACGCATAGGAAATCTCCAAGGGAAAGCAGCTATATTGCAATCTCTGGGAATCCTATGTGCCAATCGAAGGGAGGTGGAAAAAGCGATCACCTTATTCCATCAGTCTTTAGAAATCAACGAACGCGTAGGGAATTTCCTGGGTAAAGCAGCGACGTTACAATGTCTGGGAAGAATCTACGCGGATTGGGGGGAAGTGGAGGAAGCTATCACCCTGTTCCACCAGTCTTTGGAAATCAATGAACGCATAGGGGATCTCCAGGGGAAAGCGGCGACGTTGCAATGTCTGGGAAGAATCTACGCGGATTGGGGGGAAGTGGAGAAAGCTATCACCCTGTTCCACCAGTCTTTGGAAATCAATGAACGCATAGGAAATATCCAAGGAAGATCGCTGATATTACACAATCTGGGAAACCTCTATGCTGATCAGGGGGAGGTCGAACAAGCGGTTGCACTGTTCCATCAGTCTTTGGAAATCAATGAACGCATAGGGGATCTCCAGGGGAAAGCGGCGACATTGCAATGTTTGGGAGGAATCTATGCGAATCAGGGAGAGGTGGAACAAGCGCTCACCATGTTTTACCAGTCTTTGGAAATCATAGAAGGTATAGGAAATGCCCAATGGAAGGCAGCGATATTGCACTATTTGGGAAGTCTCTACGCGGATCAGGGGGAGAGGGAACAAGCGAGCGATCTGTTGCAGCAGTCTTTGGAAATTGAAGAACGCATAGGCTATGTCAAAGGGAAAGCCATGACTCTGCGACAGTTAGGAGGTTTAGCAGCACAAGGGGGCGACTACACAACAGCCATTACCTATTTGCAACCCGCTTTAGAGATTTTGCAGCGAATCAAATCACCCTATGCTGAACAGGTGCGGGCAGTGCTTGAAAGAGCACGACAAATGCAGGAAATACCCGGGAATTAAGATAAATTTGCCAGTGTCGAGTCTCAAATTAGCGACTTCCAGAAAATAAAATAGGGCTTGCCCAATATGCTAGCGGGAGCATCCTTCGTTTGAGAATTGCGATCGCCCATCTCCCATAGACTGGATTGAGTAGACAGATCAACCGTGGTTGGGTGATCGCTTGAATGGGGAATTGTAGTTTAGAATATCGATAACAAATAATTAGCGCCGGAATGCGGAGAATGGCTATGGTTTACCCTAAACTTAGCGGCGAAGAAATTACTCGACGGGGCAAAAAACATTATGAAAATCTCCGTACTCAAATTGAGACAGCAGAAAATATTGGCAAAATTATTTCAATTAATGTTGAAACCGGTGACTATGACATTGGGGATGATTTGTTAATAACGAGTCGTCGATTACAAGCTAAACAATCGGATGCGCCAATTTGGGCGGGACGGATTGGGTTTAATGCAGTCTATGCCATTGGCGGGACATTAATGAGGACAGAGTAGTAAGTGATACACGGTACTGTAGTCGGGCTACAAGCTCGAATGAGTGTAATACTTCGTCCTCCAGGACGATCAGATGTAGAAATTGAATTTGTTGTAGATACAGGTTTTGAAGGCTTTCTGACCCTGCCACTTGCGGTCGTTAATGAGCTTCAACTCCCCTATGTGGCTCGAATTGATGCCAACCTTGCCGATGATTCCAGTATTGCAGCCTTTGCTTATCGTGTAATAGTTGTATGGAATGGTATAGAGCGTGAGGTTATAGTTCTAGGAATAGGTCGTCGTCCATTGATTGGAACTGCGCTGCTTGAAGATTGTCATCTCAGCATAGACTTTTGTGACGGTGGTACAGTACTGATTGATGAGATTTTGTAGATTTTAGGAAGTATGGGATGGAGATAGTTGTGCGACTCTTGTTATGAGAGAAAAGGTGTTGAAACTCCCCCCGTGTGCCGGATAGCATCAAATTTCACGCCGCGTTCGACTCTTGTTATGAGAGAAAAGGACTTAAAAAGTATCAAGTTATAGCTCAGTGTGAGAAAATACTAAATATTGCAGTCAAAAGGAAATAATTATGTTACCTTTACCAGAAGAGTTGCCGAAATGGTACACAGTTGAGCCATTTGAAGAAAGAGGATGGACACCTAAAACTGAAGATATTATTGAAGGACCTGGACTTGGACTACGAGAAGTTATTAACGCTTGGGAAAATAAATTAAACTTAAAGTCCCCACAAAAATCTTCTATTCGACTTGAACTACAAATCATTAGTCCTATTCAAGTAGGAGGTGGAAGTGTATTTGAAGGTGGTATTCTACCTGCTCAAATTGGTGGTGTACCCTGTGTACCTGGATCGAGTATTAGGGGAGCTTTATTAAAATGGATAAAAAGTAAATGGGCAGAAATATCAGATGATGAAAAATTATTCTGGCAAAGTTTAATCAGCAAGAATTTAGAAAATTGGCAACCCCGTCAAATCCGATTTGAAAATATTTTATTAGGCTCTTTATTGAAAGCATTTCCTTTGTATTCTCAACAAAAATGGCAAGTTTTCAATGAAAAAAGTAACCAATTAAGCATACAATGGCAAGTACAACCGAAAGAACTGCCAAGCAGTCCCCATAAATTATGTGTGCAAGTTTTACTGAGAAATACATCTATAACAAACGAGCAAAAACAGTGGCTAGAAACTCGACTTGAAGAAATGCTACAACACCAAGGTATAGGACGCGGTACAGCATCAGGTTTTGGTCGATTAGCAAGATCGATTCCACTTGGCACTTGGCAGATTAGATTAACTGGGATGAAACCTTGTATCCAACAACAGAAGATTGAAAATAAAATACTAAAACAACCAGGTAAATATAGATGGACTCCTCAAGTACTGCGTGCTAATTTACGTGGCTATTTTACTAGGTTGGCTCTTTCTTTATTAGGTAAGGAAAACGCTCTAAAGCTAACTGATAAAATTTTTGGTGCATTGAATTCTCCTGCACTGTTGATTTTGACAAGTTATTTATTCCATATTGAACGAGAAAATATTGGATCAGATTTACGCGATAAATACACTAATATTTCAGCTAAAGATGCTCACTCTACTTGGGTGATTAATGTTGATTGCAATAATGATTTCCAAGAGTTAATTGGTGCCTTGCTAGACTTGGGGAGTCGTTTGGGGGGACTTGGACCCGGTTGGCGCAGACCTCCCCACGAGTTAACAAGGTTTTTGGGGTTTCGGGGTAGCCAATTTACTGTGACTCCAGCTAATTCCCAGGAGTCTTTAGATCAGTTAATTAAAAAGCTACAAGGGTTGATTTTGAATTTAGCTAAGGTACATGGGATATCTACTTTGAGTCATCCTCATTCAATACCTGGTAGCATTATTAGCATTTGGCGGGGAGAAAAAAAGCAATGGGAAAAAATTGTACATGACGTTTGCAAAACTCAAGAGAACCCTAGCCCACCTAGTTGGTGTGGATCTGAAAATTGTCCATCTTATTACGCCGTGCGTGAGCATGAAGATTACTGTTACATTACTGTATTTCACCAAGATGTAGAAGATACATTAAGTAAAAAGAAATATATATTTGAACAGGTTTGGTCTTTGGAAAAAACTTAGGTGTACATGGATTAATCTCTAGTCCTCTAGAGACAGAGGATTATTACGATACTAGTATTCTATCCCCTATGTTGAGGGAAGAGGAACCATAACATACATAAAATATCCACTAATCTAGACTTGACATCCACTGTCCTCGGCATCCTTCAATCGCATTGTCCAAAATTGGATTGTATCTGCAATTTCAATCAATAAATCTGCCATGAGTGCTTGTTGATTAAAATCCAAGTCTTTAAATTTTGCTTGAAAATCATCTGTCTTCATGTCAGACTTAATTCCTAAGTCTTTGCCTGCAATTTTACACAATACTTCCCTTGCCACTTCCCAAGCAAAATAACGCCGATTATAATCTGATGCTGCGGAATTATTAGGTGTTATTCCATCCTTAGCAACAGGCGATCGCGACATTGCCCAAAATCGCTCTATTCCCCAACTGGCAACATAATCGGCAATGCCACTTGCGGCACCTTGCCAATCGTCAATTCCCTTAATTCCTGTATTCAATAAATTAAAAACCTCTCGGTCTAATTCATAATAAGCTACAGACTCCATAATTTACTCCTGCTTTTCAACTTCCGAAATAGATACTCGTCCGTAACCAACACTCCACAATCCACCAAGATAATGTTCATTTCTTAAAAATTGCTTCCACTTCTCTAATTTATCTACATTACCTCTAGTGGTCCATGAAATCAAAAATACAGATTGGGGAGGAATTCCCTCTACGGAAAACAAATTTCCTTTATCATTTGGTTTGTCTGAAAGACTAACTCTGGGTTGCCGTATTAAACCCATGTCTACAATTAGCTTGATACTATCATCAGGTACAATTATCCTCCGGGTTTTTGGCACTTCTGCTGGTCCAGGTAATTCTTCATGGCAATATTGTACATTTGTTAACTTCAACCAACGTAAATAAACAGTTTTATTATTCAGTTTATTCTCTGTGATATGTACTTGAGTTCTATCTAAATTAATTGACGATTTTGGAGTTAATTGTAAAAATCTATTTAGCCAACTAGGACAACTGACCCACCAATTGCCATAACCTAAAACATGAACAGGCCACCAGACAGGCCAACCCCAACCCAGGGAAATAGAGCCGGGTGTTACAGTGTCTCCAAACCAATTCTGAACAAATATTTTAAAATCCTTGCAATTTTCAGCACTTTCCCTTAACGCACCACGGAGGGAACTCCCTGGAAGCGCAGGACTGCGATCGGGCAAGCGAAATATCGGATTACTGTTACCACGACTGCTGCTATCTGTGCCACCAATATGAACAGGTTCTCGACAAACCAACCATTCAATTCCCATTTAGTTTAGTCCTCAAATAACCACAAATGTCCGTATCCTAAAACATGACGATTAAAGATATCCGGTAAGGGAGCAGATTTTTGTAAAGGTGAAGTTCCATTCCACAAATAAACTGCCCCTGCCGGGGTTATCCATTCACCAGGAGTTAAAACCTGTACCCATTGATCTGGATTACGGCGATCGCGTACCCGTTTCCATGATTGCCAAGGAACTCCCATATCAGCAGCGTAACCTTGAATACTAGAAGGGGGACAGGGGATAGATACTTTATCACTACCCTTTTGCCACAGAGCTGCGGTCAGTAAAATCGCTCCACTAGGGTTGGGGCATGGTGGATCTAACCATTCATCTGATATTCGCTGATTAGGTGTAATGACCACAGGTGTCCCCCCTGCACCTAAAACACCCCATTCGGAGGTAGGTGTATAATTACCAATTACTTTCACCAAAATTGACCAACCAGAATTCATGATCGTAGTCATTTCGGCAAAAAACCCCCCCTCATCTTTCACTTGAAAATCTTCCCGACTGTTCTGGCTTAAGGTCAGGGTTGTCCAAGGAAGTTCTTTTAACTCTGCATCCTTCAATGCCCCACTCCGCCAAAAAACCTTGAGCAAACTTCCACTAATTAAATATCGGGTACCGACTATTTCAATTTCTTCACCTTGATGTTCGGTACGCACCTGCCATTGTTCATTGTGCCATTGCATTCGGAAAATTTGTTTGGGTATTTTATCCGGAGACACCAAGCTGTACACTGGCAGGGGTAAAGTCACGTAAATACTTTGATTTTCCTCGCAATACCAAAATGGTCCCCAAAGTTGACAATCTCTGGGTAGCTTTAGACAAGCTGCTAAATGGTGTCCATTGGGAGGCCAACGACAACCCACTTGGCCACTATTTTGCCCCACGGGGGTGAGATTACCAATTGCCACTGCTCCGGCTGGAGTAATTGTATACCATCCAGTCATTGACTATTCCCCTTGATCTTGTCTAGCCATTGCTGCCGTTGTTGTTGTTGACGAGCCAAAAATGCTTTGATGCTAATCCAATTTATCCACCACTGCCAATCTTCAATTTCTGAATCGAACTCAGGTCTTCTGCGTTCTCTGACTTGTTCCCAGGTTAAAGGAATACCTACACTTTTCCATAGGGTTTCCAGTAATTTTTCGACTTTATCGATGGGAACTTTTTGTAGCCGAGAACTTTGGAGGTAAAAGAGCAATTTTTCCCAGCGATTTAATTCAGTTTGATCTGTAGTGGTAGGTTCAATTGACATCAATAGGTTCCACAAAGGCCAGGGGCAAATCCATTCTAGAAATTGTCCACTGTTAAACAATACCTTAATACAAACACGGTTCCGCCCTCGATTTTTAGCTTCCTTATAGGATTGATTTAACCCCCGATGCCACAGGGATTGAGGAACTCGTCGCTGGGCAATCACTACCCCTAAGCTGAAATTCATTCTTTTCCCAGGCACAGGGTAGATTTCATCATTTTGATAGCGTACCCAACCATCTGAAGCTATATTTAAAGATTGGGTCAAAGGGGTAGTATTACCTGTCCAAAGATGATGCAAATTACTGGTTAGAGTAACGGCTTCTGTTAATGGACCCAAAAGTAGAAAATCGTCTCCCCCTGCAAATATCACTTTCCCATGATGATGTTCTTCAGTCAGGGAGTAAAGCAGTTTATTCCATAGACTAAATAACACTGAAAGGTCAAGCATATGTGGAAGTTCTATCTTCCGAGATGAATTGGGGGGTACTATGGGGGGAGTAATTCCTAGTTCATATTGTGTGATCCTATCTGCCGTAGGATGCCACTGGGACCAGGGCATTTTCAGGGTCTTATACTGTTCCCCAGATAACCACTTACCCATGTTATCTCCATCTCCCCGCCAGCCCACTGTCCATTCAATTGTGCTTGCCCAGTCTTTGGGTACCACCTTATCCCAATCGGAGAGTGAGTTCTCATTTTCAATGTTGCGTCGTTCTAAAACTCGTGGGTGGGCAAAAGCTGGGGACTTTTGATCGACTTTGGGCATCCCCCATTTGTAGTTGGGTTTACTCCCCAGAAGGCATTCATGGTAAAACTCAATATTAAACTCAATATTCTCATTCCAACTTTCAGCACTTATACACTCAGTTACCCAAGCAGCAGCTACGGCAGTTCGATCAGGAAATTTTCCCCAAGGACAATGGGGTGGAGTTTTTTCCCATAAACGCTTGAGGGTTGGTTGGATAATTTCTGGTACCGAAGCTAACCGCTTTACTAACTCGATACTGTTGAGGCGATCGCTGCTAGAGAATAGCCCTTGGAGTTGTTCTAGATCATGGGTTTTCTGAACTGCTTGGTTTTCCCACCATTCTTGGATTTGATTTTGGGACAATCCCCAAGTTCCTCCCTCGGTAATTAATCGCAACCCTGGATGCCAAATTGATAGACAACCATCACTAGGACTAGTAAACCCTCCCCACCAAGTACCTTCCCACTTCCGACCAATCTTTTCTGATTCAATGTTTTTATGTAATTGATCAATATCTTGGGTGATAGTGGCAAATTCAAATTGCGTTGATTTGGTATATGTTGACCATAAATACTGGTGGTCGTTGTGAATAACACGCCATCCTGGACCATTTAACAAATTGGGGTAGCGTACAACTACTACTTGTTCCAACTTTCTTAAGAACCGGTCCCATTCTTGATTCACAACCCTTTGGATATTTTCTAACCAATTGGGTGTTGCTGGGTGTAAACCAGTAATGACATTTGGTAGTTCAGCTTGCCAAAACCTTTCTGGGTCTATGGAGTTTGTACCGCGTAACCACTTGACTAAATCTGAAGAACGGTGCAGGGGTAGTAAGACCTTACCCCCCAATTCTTCCCATCTGTAGATTAGGACAGATGAGAGATAGTGACATAACCAGGAAGCTACTGCCCAATCTCTCAGTCGTTGTCCACCCCCTAAAAATGCCTGCACCGGACCAAAAGTCAAAACTGCTACTTGAGTCAGTTCTGCCTCATTAGCTGATTCTAGTTGATCATAAGCTTCTTGACTTGCTCCCCCTCCCCACCAAAACCGACTTTTCATGTATGATGATTCCTGCCAATTACCACTGACAGGATGGATAGATACTGATGGGGTATCTTCGGGTAAGTTTTGCTCAGTGTAGAGTTTTTGTTGTTGAATTAACCAGTCTTTCAAATCCATTCTTAGCAAACTTTTGATCGTTGTTAATATGTCATGGGGACTTTGGATTTTGTCAGGGAGATGTGGTAGATTTTATACTCTACTAAAACGCTTTTTCACAAAAGTTGAATCATTGCCTCAACTTTACGGCTATAAAACATAACTCTATTCTCCACATCGGTTTCCAACACTGCTAGACGAATAATATATCCCAGATAATCAACAGCAATTTGAGCGGGATGATTGTCAATCTCTAAGTCAAGTAGCTCGTCAATAGTATCCCCTAGCAAACTATGGTAAAGTGCATTTCTGAATGCTATAAAGCCTTTCTGAATATCCGTCTTTAACCAGTAATTGCAATAAAAGTTTCTAAAATCTCCCCATTTACTATCCTCAATTTTACTTACAATAAATTCAATTCCTGGTTCTTCCTCTCTTTTAAAACTGTAACTTCCTTTGGTTAAAAGTTCTTGAACGATCTTATTTATACTTAGATCAGAAATTTTCCCATTTTTCTTATCATCCTTAAAAATTAATTTCTGTTGCTCCCACTTATAATCATTATTACCCTGTTTTTCCACCAAGAGGAGTAAAGCCAATTCTAAAGCCCCAGCAACCCTCAGATACCAGTGTAACCATTGACGGCGATCACGGAATGCTTTCTCACTCCAAACAGCAATACTTAGCCGCTCAATCACACTCTCCCTACCCTGTAAACGACCATCAAGATTCAATGATACTGATTTATCTAAAAATTCCAGTTGTTCTTTTAACTGGCTGTAATTTTGATGTTTGTCATCCAGTAATTGTAAAGCGCCACTAAAATCCTGTATTTTCAGTAACTCTCGGATTTGTGGATCTTTGAGTCGCCATTGCCAGTGAGTTCCAGAATGTGGGGAACATTCGACTTCTTGCTCAGAAATGTAAACAAAATCAATTTGATCTCTAAATGTTAATTTCTTCTCAATCCCCCAAAGATATAAAGCACTACTTAAAGCAGGGGTACCACTACTGTGTTGCAAGAGAATTTTATCTATTAATATCTTTTCTGATGTTTCCGGCTGGAAATAAATTAAATTGTTCTCATCTAAATGAAAAAATTCCAGCAATTTCGAGTCTACTAATTTAGCCATCTTTTCCCAGTCAGCAGCACCATACTTAATCTCTGGGCCGATATCAACGGTAATCGGATAGTGTATGATGTTTTGTTTTTGACACCAATACTTTAAAATCTTCTTCCACCAAATTCCATCTAGTGCTACATATTGATTCCAACCCTCGTCAGAATCTTGCTCTTCCATCCATTTCACTTGATTAGTAAGGATAAAAGCAAATATAGTATCAACATCAGAAGTTTGGCTCCGGAGTTTTTCCACTAAGGGCAATTTAACTTTATCTAAATTATCTTGCTCAATTAAATCTTTCTCCAGGCATTTTACTTTTTGTTGAATAGACTCCAGTGAGTCAACCGGTTTCAACCTGAGACAACCTTGTGTTCCAAAAACCTGAATATCTCTGTTACCTAAAACTTGCAGGATTAAGGTAGTCATAAATTTAAGCTATAAAGTGAGCAGTTGAGCAAAAAAGCTCTCAGGTCTAAGCTGTAAATACCAGCACAGCACAGAGATATGTGTAAAGTATACACTAGTAACCTGATTTTAAAATAGAGGGAACTGATAGAAATGTTACACCCATCAGGAGTGAAAAACATTCTATTCCACCGCTTTCCTTCCCTACCCCTGTCCCCTGTTAAGAGTTACATTTTTATGGCGGGAAGGGTGTAATCTCATCGGCTAAACGTAGTGGATATGTGAACCGTAATTAAGTGCAATAGATATAACTAAGCATATGCATAAATGAACACAGATATCAATCAAGAGGGTATGAATACAGCAATTCCAGAGAAGGGGAGGGAAAGGAAAAAATTAATCTCAAATTCCCATCAGGATATTTCTTGCTTGATACTTATTGCACTGTGACGGGGTAGACAAAAGCTGGAAATCCTGATTCTCTCGTTGACCCGGCCGATATCTCTCTGTATAAGGGTTTCAGCGTTTTTATCTACCCTGTTTTCTCTGAAAATTGCTGCTCTGTATCTACCCCGTCGAAAATGGCATCTAGACATAAGACACAGTAAGGGTTTTAATTGAAGGGGTTCGACTCTTGTTATGAGAGAAAAGGTGTTGAAACTTTAGAACCGATATTGTATCACCAGCTTCTCTATCAACACAGCGAAGGAAGTACTTAGCAACATTAAGAGCACTTTGCATAATCTTTTCTACTTTCTTAATACGGAGGTGCAAAATATCCTTAGTTAAAGTCTAATATTTTGCACATCCAAGTGAATAAAAATATATTAAGATTTTCAATGCAAATTATGGTCAAAATGATCATATTCTTGAGGAATACCAAAGTGTTCACCCAGATGTTGATCGACAATTTGAGCCGTTTGCTCAAGAGGAAAATGCTCATTATGGATAGATTCACTAAATGAATTTTCTAAATGACCATGTTCTTGAGGAATACCAAAATGTTCACCCAAATAGTGATCCGCGATTTTAGAGGCTTCATCAGTAGAAAAATGCTGATTATAGATTGGTTGAAGGAATGAATTTCCCCCAAAGTTACTATATTCGTGAGGATTGACCAGATGTTCATCTATCTGTTGAGGGATAATTCTGGAGACTTCTTCAACCTGTTGAGGGATAATTCTGGAGACTTCTTCAACAGGAAAATTTCCATGAGGGATTGATTGACGGCTCTTCCGTCTCTTTTATGGAACCCAATACTAAAGGCTTGTTGCCTGATAGCTTTAAACCCTTACAGAACAAGGCTTTTATCGTTTTCAATGCATTTATTTGATAATAATGTAAGTGTCTCTACCATAAAATTACCGGAAGAACCGAAATTAGTATAAGCGCCTAATCTTGTAGGTTGGGTTGACGTAAGAAAACCCAACATTCGTTAGCTCAAACAAAGTGTGATCGCCGAATAGCCCGTCATAGACATTACTCTCCCACTTTTCGGCAACAGCTAGCGGGAGCATCCTTCGTTTGAGAATTGCGATCGCCCATCTCCCATAGACTGGATTGAGTAGACAGATCAACCGTGGTTGGGTGATCGCTTGAATGGGGAATTGTAGTTTAGAATATCGATAACAAATAATTAGCGCCGGAATGCGGAGAATGGCTATGGTTTACCCTAAACTTAGCGGCGAAGAAATTACTCGACGGGGCAAAAAACATTATGAAAATCTCCGTACTCAAATTGAGACAGCAGAAAATATTGGCAAAATTATTTCAATTAATGTTGAAACCGGTGACTATGACATTGGGGATGATTTGTTAATAACGAGTCGTCGATTACAAGCTAAACAATCGGATGCGCCAATTTGGGCGGGACGGATTGGGTTTAATGCAGTCTATGCCATTGGCGGGACATTAATGAGGACAGAGTAGTAAGTGATACACGGTACTGTAGTCGGGCTACAAGCTCGAATGAGTGTAATACTTCGTCCTCCAGGACGATCAGATGTAGAAATTGAATTTGTTGTAGATACAGGTTTTGAAGGCTTTCTGACCCTGCCACTTGCGGTCGTTAATGAGCTTCAACTCCCCTATGTGGCTCGAATTGATGCCAACCTTGCCGATGATTCCAGTATTGCAGCCTTTGCTTATCGTGTAATAGTTGTATGGAATGGTATAGAGCGTGAGGTTATAGTTCTAGGAATAGGTCGTCGTCCATTGATTGGAACTGCGCTGCTTGAAGATTGTCATCTCAGGATACCCAGGATTTCTCACAAGTCTCGCGATCGCAATCCTCGTAATCCTTACCCAGGATATGTTTCAGGCATTTTTAATGGGTTATTTTTTGATGCAGTGTGAAACACCGGAATCTAGATTTTATAAGGCTTTGAGAATTGTGGTGAGAAATCCGGGGATAGACTTTTGTGACGGTGGTACAGTACTGATTGATGAGATTTTGTAGATTTTAGGAAGTATGGGATGGAGATAGTTGTGCGACTCTTGTTATGAGAGAAAAGGTGTTGAAACAACCTTGGGTTAAGGGCGTTCAGAGCTAAGCAATGACTACTATTCAGTTAATAAATATGGTCAATTCAAGCCATCTCTTAGCAGCAAACCTAAAAAAATAGCTTCTGAAAATTTGGACCCGATTCCCATGGAGGAGAGTAACTGAGAATTACCTATGTCGCTTCTGCACCAACTTTCAGACTTCCTTAACTATAACTCCACCATCAACCCGGCACCTCCTACCTACTACTATCAAGGGGAGGGCCTACAACTACCCCGTACTTCCTTGGTAGAAGCGATCGCCTCAGGTTTAATGCAACAGTTGAGCCAAAACGACAGTTACTCCCGCGAAGGCAAAATGTACGGGGTGCTACTAGTGGAACTACCCACAGGAGAACAACGGGTAGTCAAAGCCTTCTCTGGGTTGTTGCATGGTGAAAGTTTAGTTGAGGGTTGGGTACCACCAATTCCTGGCAGGGAGGCAGTGGCACACATAGAAGCTCACACCTTGGCAGAGTTAGCAACTCTGAAGCAGGAAATAATCACCCTCAGCCAACTCCCCATACGGCAGGAATACGTAACCCTAGCAGCAGAATTTGAGCAACAACTGCAAGCTATCAATGAGCGCCATCGAGCAGCCAAAACCCAACGCCAGGAAACCCGGCAGCAACTCGGTGAAACCCTAACAGGAACTTCACTCCAAACTGCCCTAGCACAACTAGATGCCGCCAGCCAACAGCAGGGAATGGAACTCAGAAACCTCAAACGCCAACGTCAGGAACTACTCCAACCACTCCAACAGCTAATCTCCACCGCAGATACCCAAATTCAGGAACTCAAACAACGGCGGAAACACCTATCCCGTCAACTACAAGCCCAGATGTATGCTGCCTACAGCCTCACCAACTTTTCCGGGCAATCACACTCATTACAGGAATTGCTCCCCCACGGGGCACCTACCGGCACCGGGGACTGCTGCGCCCCTAAACTACTACACTACGCCGCCACACATCAACTTAAACCCTTGGCAATGGCAGAATTTTGGTGGGGGACAACCACAGATGATAAAGTACAGGGGCAATTCTACGGTGCCTGTGCCGAACGCTGTCAACCCTTGATGGGTTTCCTGCTCCGTGGGAGTCAGGGAGGAGCAACAGAGGAAATCTCTATTATCTACGAAGATCAATGGCTAATTGCCATTAACAAACCCCCCGGATTACTTTCAGTACCCGGTCGTTACCACTACAACCAAGATAGTGTCCTCAACCGCTTGCGTCATCGTCACATCTCCCTGACAGCGGTACATCGCCTTGACCAAGAAACCTCCGGCATCCTCCTCCTCACAACAGATCCCCAAACCCATCGCCAATTAAGTAGGCAGTTTCAACAGCGGCAAGTCTGCAAAGTTTATGAAGCGATACTAGCAGGTCCTGTCACCCCTACCCAAGGTGTGATTGAGTTACCTCTATGGGGAGATCCCCAAAAGCGACCCTATCAACAGGTTGATTGGCAACGGGGTAGACCCAGCCTAACTCGTTTCCAAGTCATGGACCAGGTAGGGGACTACACCCGCGTTGAATTTGTCCCCCTTACCGGACGCACCCACCAATTACGGGTCCATGCTGCCGATCCCCAAGGACTGGGAGTGAGAATTTTAGGCGATCGCCTCTATGGCTGCACTGCCTTCACCAGTCGGTTACACCTGCATGCCAGGGAAATTCGTTTTGAGCATCCGCACTCCCTGCAAACTTTACATCTACAGATCAAAACCCCGTTTTAAAATGCCCAATTTTCCCTTGATAAAACTATAATTATGAGGGGAGTATATCAGCTTTGCTAAAAATTATTTATACTCAAGACTCAAAACACTCTACTTACAGGCTTTCAACTACCTCATTGCCAAAGCACTCAAATTATGCACTTTCAAAAGTGACATGCTCCCGACTGAGAAAGTCGATCTAAGACTAATAACATAGGTAGGATACTCATGCTGTCATCAGTAGAGGTCACACTTCGCCCCACAACAAAAGCTGACGCGCCACTGTTTTACAGCGTCATTGACCGAACAATGCGTGAGTTCATCGTTGCCACTTGGGGTGCATGGAACGAAGAGCTTGTTCAGCGCGTGTCACTCGAACACAGCGTTTCACCAAATGCACAGGTCATCCAAGTCGGCAACATTCCAGTTGGAGTTCTCGTGGTTGAGCGGGAGCAAACGTA
>Ga0209611_10007787_pt1 | contig 17058 bp, 14 predicted proteins | sample S1TSphgellanicum_3_FD_187693 | JGI IMG/M metagenome (GOLD analysis project Ga0209611, IMG submission 187693) | Host-associated microbial communities from peat moss isolated from Minnesota, USA - S1T2_Fc - Sphagnum magellanicum MG (SPAdes) (version 2) | ecosystem: Host-associated > Plants > Peat...
CGGCATAATAGGGAATCAAATGTGTAACTGGGAAATGAAAATTTTACAAAACGAAATAACTGGGGCCCAAACTAGTCTTTCCACCAGTTTTGGTAGTACACGGAGTTTCATCCTGTCTTTCCTTCTTCTGTCATGCGATCAAGGGGCAAGAACGGCCAGTTTCGGCATAATAGGGAATCAAATGTGTAACTGGGAAATGAAAATTTTACAAAACGAAATAACTGGGGCCCAAACTAGTCTTTCCACCAATTTTGGTAGTACACGGAGTTTCATCCTGTCTTTCCTTCTTCCTGAGCGCCTCCACTGCAGCTACATGTATTTCCACTGCTCCTTCCTGTACAACTACTATAATTACTTTTGAACCTTGTGCATTTAATGCTGAGTTTCAGCATTTCATACTCAGATTTAATAAAATTTCCTTACTTTGCGGATACCACTCAAAGAGGGGATATAAGTGAAAGAGAGGGTGACTTTATGGATAACTCTATTATTTTGACTAAACCTTGTGCCTAGTACATGATCATTGCCCAAAAAGTTTAGGGTAAAGGATGATCCCCTTGAAGGGCCTCACAAGTTTATGCCCTTGCAAAATCCCAAATGGGGTCCATTGCCCATTGTAATCATGTTTGACTTCTTGCCACGTGGCCTTTAAAAAAAATCTTTTAGGGTCATTTCATTATCTCTTTAGTACTTGCATTTTTCTTGTTCATAATTATCATAGTGTCTTGACAATCTCAACACTAATCGTATTATTCAAAATGTTGAAATTTTCACCCCAAAAAATTTCCAAAGAAGAGAATTTTTAAAGGCAAATATAGAGTTTTTTTCATTTTATTAAATGAAAACTTACGATTAAAGTTAACATCTTTTTCAATTTTTATATTCAAATATTTTATTAAATTATAAATTTCATTTCATAATCTTATATATATAATTTTGTAATTAATGGATATATTAAAATATTATTTTACATAACTAGTAATCTTATCCATAAAGGAAATGAAATACATGTATATATTTTATCCAATATTGAAACATGAATTTAAGTTTTACAACAAAACAACCCCAATATGAATCTAAATTTAAAAAATGATGTATGTATATTTGTTTGTATTGTTTGGACTTACATTTTCCCTTTTCCAATCCTAATTATTTCATTCATCCCCCTTGCCGAGCTACATGGATATGAAAAGACACATTACCATGTGCCGTTCAATGTCACGTTATCTATATAAAAATAATATGATAACATGTTAATGTAATTATAAATCAAATGATTTGAAACAAGTAATTATCAATGACCAACAATAAACAAGAAAAAACATCTCCTTAATTAATTTTAAACATTTGACATTTCACCATTGACCAATGTTTGGATATTTGGTTATGGACTTGTAGAAAATAAATCAATTAAAACTATGACATGCATCACTCTATCATTGATATTTGTACGAAACACTTGAAAATAAATGAAAGCAGAGCTTAAGGCTTCATCAACATATATAAATATTTTTGGGAACATTAATTATGTATGAAATGTAACAAGTGTACACCTTATAGGTTGTTGTAATGAATTATGGTCAATATTGACACGTGTGTCCCATGTGATTACAACCTTGTCCATTTTTCTTAGAAGTGTATTTTTTGGTCATATTTCAACTAATGTCACATTTAATTGAGTAATGAAAAATGTCATTTTAACTAATTAAAGTAGTCAAAAGAAACATGTCACTTCAATAACTAGGGTCTACTAAAAATTGATCAATATTTTCTAACCAAAATGAAAAATGCAATCAAGTTGAAGATGCTTGAAAAGTTGTGAACTCTTTTAATATTGTTAGTCCAATCCTTTATGACATCCTCACAAGGAAAATTATCCATAATGTAATTTACTCTTATGCAAACATTTTCTCAACCAAATATAGACTTGTGGTTAACATGTTTTTCAAATTGGACTTGAGGCATGACATAGGTGGAGAAACAATGTTCAGTTTGTACATTACTTAAGATCATAACTATAAACAACTTTGTTAGATTGAAATACTCAAACAATTGGTGCTACAAGAATGTCTTGGATGTTAGTTTAGAACATAATTGAATAACAAGGTTGCACAATAATGACATTTTAGACCAACAACACGGTTGTTTTGCATAGTGATATTTAAGATAGATGTTCCTAGATCAAGTCTCCCTTCATTAAACAAAAGTTGTGAATTTTGCACAATTAGTTTTTAGGCCAACAAGCCTTTCCAAAAGAAAATTGTGCCTTCATTAAGGTTAAATGTTTCCAAAATATTTACTTAATAAGAGGATTAAACCAATGTTGAGGATAGATTATGCATGTTGCATTCACCAATTTTTGGTTTGAGAATCATCATTCAAATTTATTTATTAAACACAAAACACCATTTGAACATTTCGTTATACAAATAGTTATACTTATTTACCAAGTTTGAAAGTATGTTGTACAATTCTACACAACACATCTTAACAATACTTCAACAACATTCACAAAGTCACATACAAACACATTAAGAGCCTATGCAAATGTACTGAGTGCATGGATTACCTCCATTATTGTCATGATACAAGTTGGTCCCATGACCACTTGAATGTCAAAGAAAGACTCAAGGTTTATCTTTTTTGTTGTTACATTATTCAAATCATTGTTCATTTTCATGCCACAAAATATTGTACTTTGTATAAGGATTCTATGAAGGGGACAACATAGAGATCCACCTAGTCTTTGCATTATAAAGAAGTTTCAAACCTTTGGTTTCAAGGATCTTGGCAAGATTGCCATGTACAAGATGCATTTTTGGTGAAGATGAATAATAAGTAAATGTTGTTTGAAATAAACTCTCAAGCTTAACAACTAGGGGTTAATCATAATTTAAATTTGCATGGCTAGGTTGTTCGTGCGATGTGTCATACATTGCACTTTCATTAAAAAAATAATGTTGATTTAGATCTAATTTGTGTAGCAACACCAATAAGCAGGCTAGTGAACACCACAACCCCATTTAATAAAAAACATGTAAGCTTGTTGGCAATCTATTTTTGTTGTTAAGTCTCCATATTGCATGAATGATTTCAATATTAGTTGCATAAAATTATCAATGATGCTTCCACTAATCAACCTTTCAAGATTCAACAACAATGGTATCTTGATAATTACAAAACCATGTTTTTATGACCTTAACATTGTGACTACAATGATAGATGTAATTAAGTTTATTTGTTTACAATGATTAAAAAGATGTTTTTTGTTCATTTTTCCTTTTCCAAAAAGTAGGCATGTTTTATTCAACCAAGTCAATTTTTTTATAATCAAATCAAACAATGTTAATTACACATGGATTAAGTCCTAAATACACCACTAATAGAAAAAACGTCATTTGTAACTAAATTTTAGTCGCAAGCAACACAATGACTAAAAATCAACATAGTAAAAAACAACAAGTTGCAGGCAACCACTAGTCGTAGACGATGGATGAATATTTTTTCGTAGAATACAAATGTGGAGATTTGATGTGTATCCAGGGATGAATTTTTGTGACTATACTTGCAACACTTGCAACTATAGTGCACACCAATATGTTCACACGTGGTAGCCTAAGAATGTGACACGTGGCATCATTTGGATTTTCAAAATATTTTGCCAAATATATAATTTTATTTTTTTCAACCATCAATTAAAGGAACTAGATTATGCCACATGGCAATTTAAGATTGCCCTATAATCATTTATGGTTAGTTTAGGGTTGGATCACTTATGATAGGCCATGTAGCACCTAGGCTAGGCCTAAGTTAAAGGCCTAGGTTAGGTCACCTTTAGCCTAGTTAGGTGCCTAAGGTACCTAACCTAGTTTTGGGCTAGGCCATTTACAATAGGCCATGTGGCACCTAGGTTAAGCCTAGGCCACCTAGCCATAGGTCTAGCCTAGGTAGGTAGGTCTAGGTCTAAAATTTTTACAACAAAATCCTATTTTATTTAAAGTTTAACCTTTTGGGTGGAGCCTATGCGATTAGCTCCTCCCATATGGCAATTGAAAAAATTGAATGTGTTTACTCCACCAAACCAACTTTCTCACATAGTTTGTAAACTTGAAAGAGAAGACAAACGATATGGGATAAAATTTTAGTTGCAGCCTAGTCACATAATTGTAACTTAATTGTGACTATTCCCTAGCACATACTATTACATAGCCTACCTACTAAGTTGCATAAGTTCTTACTAGGTACCTATTTAGATAATATTTATTTTATGTACATATTTAAATAGCCTATACATAATTATTTATTTTAAATACCTATTTAAATAGTCTTTAAATAATTATTTATAATTAAATAACCTATTAAGTAATTAGTGGGTATGTATGTATATATGTACATAGGTATCTAGTAATTAAGTAGGTAGGTATGTACATAATAGGTAGATAGGTAAGGTGTATGTACCTAGTAAATAAATTGGTATTTAGTAGGTACATATATACATATAAGTACCTATGTATTATTAAATAATCTATACGTGTAGCTATTAGGTAGCATATGTACCTTATGCAACTATGATGTGACTACTTTGGTTGCATGTGTAACTAAATGTATATACAATGTTGTAAAAAATACAAAAACATCATGAAAAATCAGCCTATTGGAATGATGAAATAGGTCATAGTGGCAACTAGTTGAAAGGAAAACCAAACTCCATCCAAATTTGAAAAATAGTAACATAGGCAACTATTCGTAATCATAGGTGACATTTAGTCACACATAATTGCACATGGAATGGTTACAAATGATAGGATTTCTACTAGTGCATGATATTAATGTAACTAATTTTAGTCATTCCATCGATGACATGGCTTGCTAGATATTATATGTGTTAAATTTGAGTCATTCAGAATGCTACTTATATACATATGTCTCAAATGTAGGTTGTACATCCCCTAGGCATGTAGGTAGGTAGGTAGACAATAGGTTAAAGTAGGTAGTTACATTGGTAAATAAAAACATATATAATAAAAAGGTAGGTAGGTAGATATGTAGATAATATGTTGGTAGGTAGGTAAGTTTAATGAAATATTCACTATCTACCTACATAATATCAACTAATTCATGTTTATAATTATATGTTGACTTGTGTTTCATGACTTGAAATTATAATGTGTGAACTTTAAAATGAGCATGTGTTTATATATATTTTTAGATTACATTACTTGCTATCATGTGAAATGTTGGTTGGATGGTTATTAAAAGGCCTTGGCTTGTCACCATAAAGGTGAAGGGTTTTTCTTTTGTGACACCTTGTTTATTTCTTAAGGTCTACAAGTGACCTATATGCTTAGGGGAGGCCTACAAGTGGTTTACATGCTTAGGGAGAAGAGGTTTACATACATGTTTAGGGGGTCTACATCTTCAAATGTAGACTTTACATCCTTATGAATTGTAATTAATAAATAATTTTAAATCATAATTATTTGATTTATGCTATTTATGAAATAACATAAATTAATACCTATCACCTATGCTAAATTTTAGTCAAAAAAAGATAAGCCACATTGAATTACAATGATTATTTTAAAATCACGATAGACTAGCCATGTCAATTAGCACATGTTATTTTTTAATAAAAATGGACATGACAAATGTTCACATAACTAGTAACTTAGTCATGTTTGACATGGTTAAGGTGTTATTAAGTGTTTGAAACAACTAATCCTTTTGACTGTATAGTCATCTTGTTTTGGTGTTGTTTTTTACTAAAATTTAATAAAAGATGATAACATACATGATATCATTTGTAGTAGTGCCTTTTAAAAACATCAATAACATAAGCATAACATGTGAATATCACCCCAAGATCAATTGTCAATTGTGGTAATTTCATCACAATTAATAACAAGGTATTTATCATTTTTGATAAATTGAATTAAAATTTGATGCATGTGTTCAAAAATCTATTAACTAGTGGTTCATCACACCATGTTTGTGAAATGTGTTTTCACCTTCAAAAATTCAAACAATTTTCCCAATCAAATCAATCAAAGGTCAAATGAGTTTCAAAAGTCAATATGATGTACCCATAGGTTTGTTAAATGGTATTGAGGATAAAAAACCTTATTGATTTTTTTATTTTGCAATAAATTGCAAACCCAAGGCACATTTTGTAGTTTTCACAAAGAAAAAATGGGTGGGAATATAAAATGAGAATATAATAAACTTACAAAGTTGAATTCAAATTGTCACAAACCAATATTGAGGGCAATTAGTGCAAATTGGAACTAAAATGGTGCACAAACAAAGTCATAGGAGACACACATTCACACAATTCACCATTTCCTAGACTTGGGAGGTGTCACAATTTTTCTCTCTAGATAATATACTCTATAAATGGTCGTGGAGACGCCATTGAAATGACATAAATTCCCAAACTCCTTAGGAGACTATTGAAATTGGCAAGTTATAAGTCACACTATTTTGTGAACTTATGTTTTTTCCACAAACAAACTTTAATTCAAAATATTGCAAGTGAAAAGTTGTAGCCTTCAAAAGACCTTTCGAAAGTTGTATCAAATGTTCTAATTAGAGATGATTTGATCCCTTCATTGTTTGTTTTTTCAATGGTCTAAATAGGACCTAATATGGGCAAAATTCAATCCCCAAATTTTAAAACAAGGTTTGGGGTTTTTTGACATTTTAGGGCTCCCGACTCTCAAAGTGAAAATCCAATTAGGAGTGTTGTGATTCACTTTTTTGTATGTTGGTTGGGGTGTGCTTGAATCCCAAAACATTATTTTTGACCTCTTACCCTTGTAATGTCATGTAACCTTGGTTGTGGACCCAAGTTAGGGTTGGGACATAATAAATGATAAGAAAGTGAATAAACTTATGTTTCCTTTTAACAATGACACCTCAAATATGCACCAACTGAACAATAATATTATGACCTTTGTTAACAAACAATTGTTCATTCTTGGCATGTTAATTAGGGGAAGTTGCTTCCATTTTTTTTCAAATGACATGAACAAAAATATAAGGTGCAATGTATTGAAAAAAAAAATTACTTAAATGTTTAAATAGGGTGTTTAGAATTGGATTATGAAAATATATATATATATATATATAAAATTTTTAATAAAATATTTAAAAAATATTTTATAATTTCATAACATACATATTCCTTTGCATTTATTTTATGTGTTCCCTAATATATATAAAGAGTAATTTCCCCTAGCATGTTGGTTATCCATTCACATCTAATATTTCCCCATAATGCATTTAATTCATGCACCTTGCATTTCTACCTACCTACCTAAGGGTTTTTACATATTGTTAACTTTAATACTAATTATTTTTCAATACCTTTGATTTCAATATAAAGTTTATAGTGTACCACATTGAACTTGCTAACACACTACAACATTATTGTGACCCAAGGAAGAAACCTTGACCTTTATCTAAACCTCTTGAAACACATGATTCAACCCCCATTCTTTCTTCTTACATTTTTTTCTAACTCGACACTTGGAGACTAGATGTAATCCATTAGGATTAAGAAAAAAAAGATTGAAAAGGTTCATAAACAATGGTGTTGAGGGAGATAGACACAAGTTGTTAGAAGATGAGGCTATGACAATAACATTATGAACCGTTACATTGAAACAAAACTTGTATTTAAAACCAATAGGGGGTTGCATGGGCTCATTGCATAGAGTTTTACCAACCAAACATTACATGCACAAAAAATACATTATTGACTTTTACACAAAAGTAGCACATGATCTCTAAGTAAAACAAAAGTTCAACATAAAAACATCAAACTTTGAATCAACCTTCTAAAACAACAAAACATAAACAATAATGTACCTTCTTCTAATTTGAAGATTTGGAAGGTTTTCAAGTAAAATCCATGCAAACCAAGGAGGGAAAGAGAAGAGTCATTTGGATTACGCAAGCTCCTATCTAGTGCCTTTACAATGACCTTCAGTTTGACACCATGAAAGAGTGCATTTTCATGTTGTTCTTTACCAACGATTGTTGCTTCAAACAATTATATGTATGATCTTGTTCATGATCAAATGATTGCTCAAACAAAGTATCATTTTTGTTATTAAAAAAAAACAATGACCTCTTATACTACCATACATAATATGGCACTAATAACATTACTCAACAAAATAAAAAAGGTGGGCAAGAAGGATGGGAGGTGATGTGAGGTGACAATGCCACTTTAATGAAAATATAAATATAATGATTACACAAGTTGAAAAGTGGAGAATGTGTAGTGATGGAGGTGGACATGAACTCGGTGCCAATTGACATTAAAAGCAAATGGAGGCCACTTTTGACAAAACAAAATCGACCTCTTTGAAATGCTATTATTTTCACATTGAATGTTTGGTTAACCCTACACTTGACGATTAAAAATATGATGAAATGTAAAATGTAGATCCATCCATTTTTATAAGGACATGTTAATAATCAACATAATCAAAGCTCACCACTTTATGAAATCTCGACAATTTTTTTTTTCCCCCCTATGAGTTATTTTTCTCTCATTGAAAATGGAAGATGCGTGTGTTTTGCACCTTCAATGAAAAATGGGTTGTAATCATCATCAACTTATGCTATTTAGACCAATGAAAGATGAAAATTTATGAGGTCACAAGTCATATCTGAATTTCTTAATGGCTACTAGAAACTATGAACCATGCATTGTCCAAAACCACATACAAGATGATTCAATAATAATTTGAAGCTAATTAAATGTCACAATTCCATTCCCTCAAGGCTACTAGAGATAAACAACCATATAAAATTTCATCTTTTAAGCTTCATTTACTCGCTACTAAACAGTGACCACCTATTTGGTTGGGGGAATGACCCCAACCAATGTTTTCTTTATTGCCAAATTTTCACCACCTGATGACAAAATCATAATTTGGAAGATTTTTTTTAAAGAAAATGTAAATTTGACCAAATTTACCCAAAAAATGGAAAAATATTACAAAAATTTCAAAACCATAAAATTGAAAGATAATAAACACTGCACCCAACACCATGTTTTGAGGCATTGCTCTTTTTAATGGCCAATAAATCCTAGAATAGCAATATTTTAATTTTGTAGGTGGGGTAAAAATTTTGCTTCAACTTCGAACCAATCAATGTTTTTATTTTTATTTTTATTTTTCAAGTTTGTGAAGTAGGTGGAGTAAAATTTTGGCTTTAACTTGAAACCAATTATAAAAATAAATAAAATAAATAAATAAATAAATAAATTCTCCAAATTTGTGAAGTAGGTGGTGGGTTGGCAATCATGGTGATGAGGACTTAGCTAAATTTGGCTAAAGGTCAAAGAGCAAAGTAAAACAAGGCATCACAAACACGCTGGCCCTTGCCAATAGATAAAATGTTTGTACATCTCTCTTCTATTGTCCACACTTTGAACATCAAAAAACAAAATCCATTCCAATCTAAACACTCTAAACACTTTCACTAAAGGAACCAATTCACCGAATATGACAATGGTTCTTCTAATAAGGTAAAACTTCCAAAAGTTGGATCCAATGCAATAGTCCAATGCAAAACTTTAGGGTTCCTCTTATATAACTTAACAAGTTGTTGAAGAATTATTGTGGAGGGTACTAGGGATGGTTGTCAGCTTTTATGCCCATCATAATTCCTATTGTCACATGTAAAATTTTAGTCACACAAAACACATGAGAAGGAAGGCATGCTTCATGAATGGTTGACCTGGTCAGGTCAGAAGGATTCATTATCAAAATAATATATAATTGACCCAAGAAAAAAGAAAAAAGTCTATGGAAAAAATGGTAATAAATAATTATTTACAAGTCAAATTTCACTAAAGGGAAAAAATTGAGTGAAGCTCTAGTATGGCTGAACCAATATATGTTTGTTGGTTTTAAAAAAAATAATAAAAAAAAATTAAAAAAAAATTATATATATATATATTCAGATGTGGCAAAAGAATTTCTGCAAAAAAAATTACATTGATAAAAACACATTTAAAATAGTTTCTCTCAAAAAGTAGTATGGAAATGCAAATGGACTACTACCTAGTTTCCCACTTGTCTGACCCTTTTTAGCTTAGTGGGACAAACTGTCTGGAAAGTGCCTGTATATATATATATATATATATATACCCTAGTACCTTGGCCAATTGGGCACTAATTATATTATTTTCAGAAATGTTGAAAATTAAAATTTTTTTTCCAAATCCAAAAAAATAAATATTGTGAAAGGATAATAGTAAATATTTAGGAATATTTCATTTTTTGAAATGAAAATTTCAAAATTAATTAATTATTCGATGGACATGTGTTGAAATGACCAACGTACTTCGGTAGATAGAGAGACAATTGCTTGTAGACAAAAGACAAACATAAGGAGATGGGAAATAGAACAAGGGGTGTGTGTCACATTGTGGCCTTGCCGTTTAAATAAAAAAAAAGTATCTTAAGGCGAAAAGAAGAATTATGAAAACTCAAATTATATTTCACCATTCAAATGTATACATAATCTTCTTCAAAAAAAAATCCTCTAAAAGAAATCAAAATCCTTCAAGATATTATCACTCTATAACTAATCTCAAAGTTTCAAAACACAAGCCAAAAAAAATTATCATCTTTCAAAAATCCTCATATAAAAATAGATAGACCTATTATTATTATTATTATTATTATTACCACCTAGGGGCCTATAAAAATCCCTTAAGCTACTATACTCTATAATGAATCCGAACACAATATCCTTGCCTACCAAAAGGCAAGGCCAACAAAATGCCAACCTGAATCGGGGGAAAAGTTCACATTACTTTTGGGTTTCATACAAATTGATAGTAGATTACAAAAGAGAGAAGACAAATTGCCTACACCATTTGTCCATTGGGAAACCAAAAAAAAGAAAAAAAAGAAAGAATGTGTGCTGTGTTTTCCTAGTATATCCATAGCATGCGGTACAAAATATAGAAAGCCGGCGAGCATTACGTTTTAAAAATAAAATAAAAATGCCAATGAGTGTATTTTTTAATTTATTTTTTTCCGGTGATACTCAATAGATACTCTATTTAAGAAAATATTTATTTATTGGGTGTGTGACAAACGAAACAAACCAACAAACAAACAAAATATTGATCTTTTCATACTTGGGCGTGACAAACAAAACAAACAAACAAAAAAAATAAATATCGATATTTTCACACTTGGGCATGACAAACAAAACAAACAAACAAAATATTGATATGTTCACACTTGGGCGACATGGAATAGGCTACACTAGTTAAATTGGAAAAAAAAAAAAAAATTCTCAAAATTGATCATTACATATAGTATAGGACGTCGTGAAGCATCATTTCATCCATCTGTTTTGTCATCCATCCGTCCATCTGTTTGGTCATCCATCTGTCCTGTCATGGTCTGTTTACTTCAAGGGGGTTATATTTGCTGTCTCCGGTCTATTCCCATGGTCAGCTGTATGTTGCTATCTCACAGGTCACAAACAGTGCAAACATCAAGATTTTCAGCGGCCAGGGTCCCCATGGATACATGCAGAATGTCGTATATAAAGAGGTTTTGGAAATGTAGTTTGTAATTGTAATTTTGTAATATGTACCGTCAAATACACACACACCTCTGCATTAGGCAGAGGGTTCAAACTAGTTATTATGTAAGTAAGTAGTGTGAAGCTTCAAGCAACATGAAGCCCAAGAGACACTAAAAAAATAGGCCATCACCCCCGCCCTATCACACAAAAGCCGAAGTTTAAAAAAAACAAAAAGAAGCTTCATAGAGCGTAGTAAAGTAGTACACTAAAATAAAATTTGGTGCTTTTTTTTTTTTTGGGTTTGCCCACCTCACATCTGTCATGTTTCCACCTCATTTAGGGTCCAGTTTGAGTCGGATGAGACACGTGATTGGACGGAGTTAATTCTCCACCCATGCACCCACCCGATTGGACGGAGTTGTTAATTCTTCACTCACCAAAAGTCCAAGTGTGCGCAAGTTGAGTGTGTTTCTCGGACTCTTTTGGGCCAAAGTGAACCAGCATCCACCAGCACACCATCCACTGGATACCCGATATGACTCAGTTGCGGATGAACCCTCAACCGAGGTAAATTTTTAAAAAAAAAAAAAGAAAAAAAAAGAAAAAAAAAATAAAAAAAAAAAAAAAAAAGGAAAAAAGAGAAATTAGAAATTAAAAATTGCAAAAAAAATTGCAAAGTGTTTTTTGAGATTTGCAAAGAAATAGCCAGAATATTGGACCACCAAAATTTAAGAAAAAAAATCACCAGATTTCTTATACATGGTTCAAGTACAGTAGCCAAAAAAAAAGAAAAAAAAGGATGTTTCAAAAAATTTACTTTCATATTTTAACTTGTAGCCAAATGTGGCTAAATCTTTCTATGAATGAGTGATCACCACTTTGGCTACTACATCACAAAATTGATCCCCCCCCCCCCAAAAGGAAGAAAAAGAAAAAAGAAAACATTGATATGAGGGGGTAAATAGAGATGGTTTGTAGTTTGTACAGAGGTAAAAGGCTGATTTTACTACCTACCTACTAACAATTCACAAGCAGGTAGGTAGTTAGTTAGGGGGGAAAAAGCAACTGAGCAAACTACCATGGTTAGCTAGGGAACTGGACCTCAACAGAAAACTGTCGCCTGACCACTTATCATCCATCCATCGTTCATGGTGCTGGTTCACTCTGGCCCCATTGTCAGGGCTTCTCTTTTAGGGTTTCGGTTTTTAGGGTTTCCGCGTGGAAACAGAATATTCTAGCATTCCAGCTAATGCAACACGTGCACAATTTGTGGGGCGATCGCCTGCGTGCAGAGCGTGTCTCGGCCTCTCTTCTGCCATCGCCGCCGAACACGACACGGAGAGAGAGAGAGAGGGAGAGGGAGAAAGAAAGATTTTGTTAGTTCATGCGGTGGGGTAGACAAATGTGTTGGACTTTCTGGTGGGGTCTACTGATTTTTTTTGGGGCTTTTTTTTATCCAAAAAGAACTCCTGAATTCTCAACAACAACAACAAGAAGCAGAAAGAACGACAACAAAAGGGGGTGGTTGTAGTTGGAACTTGGGCGGTTTGTTTTTCCTGTGGTGGTGGTGGTGCGGAAGCAAAAGCAGAAGCTGAAGGAAACTGAGCGTTTCCTAGCCTCTCGCTTGTCTTTTTTTGGGGCCTCTGATTTTTCATCTAACAGTAGTTTGCAAGTGGTGAGTATCTCTTGTCCAAGTTTAGTTTAGTTTTTGGTTTTGTGGGTAGTTTATTTGTGAAATGCAGATGGGTTTTTGACGGTTGCAGTTTTTGGTAGGGGGTGTGAGATTTTGTTTTTTGTTTTGGGTAATGAGTTAGTGTGTTCACAGAGACCAGAGGAAGAAGAAGACGATGATGATGATTCCTGAAGAAGAAGGATTCATGTTCAAATGGGTTGTTGTTCATGATGGTAATAGAAACTTGCTGTTGGACAGTTGTAACAACTGGAGATAGTTTTAGTACTTTTTTTTTTCCCCCTTTCTTAGTTTGAGACGTTGGTGACATGAGACTTATGAAGTTTTGGTGGCTTGTTGGGTTTATGAGGAGACAAACACATAAACAAACAAAACAAAAACCAGAAAACCAGGAGGAGTGGGAAGCTGAGAGAGATTGATGTCATCTTTTGTTTTTGAGACTCGAGAACTTGGTGATAGAGATGAATTTGATCTTTGGGTCTTAGCCAAAGTGAAGAGAGTATTGGAGAGAATGGAGTTTTCTGCCATTTGGGAAGTGTATTTTTTTTGTCTAATCTGATGATGTTGAGGTTTTAGAAGCACGGAATTGTACATGAAGCAAATTATAAGGGTCTTTCATCATGTCAGGTTCAGGTTTTGTTTTTGACGAGGGAATGGTGAAGGGATTATATTGAAATGGTTGTTTGTTTTGGAAGATTATGCATCTCGATTTCATTTTGAGAGAGTTGGGTTTTTTGGTTTTCCATATTTTCCAGTTTGAGCAAGATTATGTTGAATGAATAAAAAATGTAAGATGAGATTCTTCTTCATTCCATGTCCAAAAGCAGAGAAGTAGTGCAAAAGAAACCAGCCCAACAAAAGTTGGGTTTTATGTTTGGAGAAAGTTTTGGAGAGAGATTATTGTACATGAAAAAAATTGCCTGAAATGGGGAATTTTCTGAATCGATTTGTTGGTTACACACGATGATTCTTACCTGTCTATGTGACGTTGGATGCAGAGATTCAGGACTGATTGTAGGCTCCGAAACAGAGCTTTGCAAGGTGACAAGGTCCTTGAGCCTGTCATGGTGCATCCCTGAATACAACACGAGAGCAGAACAGGGACAATCAATTAGTTGGCCAAAAGCAAGGAGCTTGATTTAGCTTTTGCAGCTTGTCAGGGATTCACAATGGCAGAAGAGGAGGTGAGAATGGAAGTGTGACAAGAATCAATAAACTGGGTTTCAAATTTGAGACTTCTGAATCTTGAAACAACCAAAAGTAAACAGATGGATTTTTGCACACTTTTTTTGGGTGTATATGTGATGATTTATCCCATTGTGATGTACTAGTAAGATGTGTGTACATATTTAGTTTTTCCTTCAAGTAATTATGCAAAGTGGGTGTGAAACAGATCAATTCTGATGCCAAGAAGTGGCACAGCAGGGTGCAACAAAGTCCACCATCACTTCCTCAACCAATTGCATCACGTTTGGAATCATTGAACTCTTTTAGCAAGTCTCCACTCTGGCCACAGTCTTATGGCCACTCAATGGAAATCTACTCTCGTTCACCATCCCGGAGCCGACACTCAAGTGACTTAAGAGGGCTAGATTCAGTAAACTCTGGACTTGAACAGTCTATAATTGAGAATTTGACTGCTGTATCTAATGGGCTAGATTCAGATTGCAGAGAGCCATTGCTCCAAAAGTGGAATTCTTCAGATGTTGAAGCTGCAGAGCAAGTTGATCCAAAAACTGTGTTATTTTCAAAATCACCAAGTCTCCCACACCAATGTCAAGAGTATATATGGAATGGACATGGTACTGCAGAGGAGTTGGAACCTGGTGGAAGCTCTTTCTTGCAGGCATTGTTTAATGGAATGAATGTTCTTGCAGGTAAAAATCCTCTGTTTCTTCCTACCCATTCATACTTTGTTGTGAAGGGTGGTTTTGTATTTCAAGTTTTGTGTGCAACAAAGTTTTATGGGTTCTTAAGATTTTAACTCAAAAGAAAGAGTTCTTTGTTGCCTAAATGATGAGCTTACCTAGTCTTGTTAAGTGTGGGTATGGAGTAAGTTCTCAGTACTTTTGAAGATACCATAAGGCTTTATTTGAATGTGCAGGGGTTGGACTTCTGTCAATGCCATATGCAGTATCTCAGGGGGGTTGGTTGGGGCTTACTTTCCTCCTCATCTTTTCTGTCATGTGTTGCTACACTGCTATTCTTCTGCGTCGTTGCTTGGACTCCAACCCACACATCGGCAGCTACCCTGATGTTGGAGAGGCTGCATTTGGGAAGTGGGGACGGTGGACTGTTTCCATACTGCTCTACTCAGAACTTTACTTTGTTGCCGTTGAGTTCCTCATTCTTGAAGGCGACAATTTAGCACAGCTTTTCCCAAATTTTAGCCTCCCATTGGGGCTCACCTCACTCACTGTCCATCAATTTTTTGTAGTTTTATCTGCCCTTTGTATGCTTCCCACAGTATGGTTACGGGACTTAAGCTTACTGTCATATGTATCAGCAGGAGGGGTCTTTGCATCATTATTCATAGGACTTGCTGTTGGTTGGGTGGGCTTACTAGATGGGGTTGGATTTCATAGCCAGGGAAGGACACTCATACACTTGAGTGGGCTCCCTGTTGCCGTAGGCTTATATGCATTTTGCTACTGTGGCCATGCTGTCTTTCCCAGCATCTACAGCTCCATGAAGGACCGCACCCAATTCTCACATGTAAGTTCGTTTTCTATCATGGCCCAAGTCTCATGCCTACTAAATTTAAGTTTTTTCAGTCTCATATTTTTCTCTTTCACTCAGTCATTTTCTTTAGGAACTCCTCTCCCAGAATCTGAAAACATAGCGTCATGCTTGGCAAGTGTAATGGATCCAAATCTGATCCATGGGGATTTTTGTGTCAAAAGCTGTGATATTGTTTAAGACACGAAATAAGCAAAAAGGGTGGAATGCAAATTGGTGAGTCATATCTTTGGAGCAGAGACTAATATTTCTTGTTTAATTTTCAATTTGATTTTTTCTTGATTTGAGTTATTTTGATGCATAGCTGTGTGTTCTTGGGTTGATTTTTGTGCTATATTTGGTGGATATGCAGGTCTTGGTGATTTGTTTTGTCCTATGCACAATCTTATATGGGGGCTTTGGCGTGATGGGCTACTTGATGTTTGGCGATGAGCTCCAGTCACAGATCACTCTCAACCTTCCCAGGGAAGTTACAGCATCATACTTTGCCATTTGGATCACTGTAGTCATCCCTTTTGCCAAATATGCTCTCACGATCACACCTGTGGCCATTGCAACTGAGGAATTGCTCCCACATCACATGGCCAAAGATGTCGTTTGGAGTCTAATGTTGAGGACATTACTTGTGGTGAGCACTGTGGTAGTGGCACTCCTGATTCCCTTCTTTGGGCTGTTGATGGCTGCCATTGGATCGCTCCTCAGCATTGCTGTATCAGTTTTCTTGCCTTGCTTATGCTACCTTAAGATATACGGTTGGCGTGTGTCAAGGAGTGAGCTTTGTGCAATAGTATTGATTTTATTAGTGGGTGTTGTAGTGTCCATTGTAGGGACATATTGCTCGGTTAGGGACATTATAAGGAGTTACTAACCTTAGCTTTTGTGAAATAATATAATTCCTTTTGGTCACATAGAACACAAAATTGTTTTGCTTAACATAAAATTAGGAGAAATGATGTAATTCCTTTTTGTCACATAGAACACAAAATTGTTTTGCTTAACATAAAATTAGGAGAAATAATGTAATTCCTTTTTGTCACATAGAACACAAAATTGTTTTGCTT
>Ga0209611_10007789_pt1 | contig 17058 bp, 11 predicted proteins | sample S1TSphgellanicum_3_FD_187693 | JGI IMG/M metagenome (GOLD analysis project Ga0209611, IMG submission 187693) | Host-associated microbial communities from peat moss isolated from Minnesota, USA - S1T2_Fc - Sphagnum magellanicum MG (SPAdes) (version 2) | ecosystem: Host-associated > Plants > Peat...
TTTAATCTGAGAACTTCGAACATAGCCTTCCACAACTGGAGTGTCCAAAAGGTGTAGAAGCTCACAATGCTACATGGTATTCAAAACTTGGATAAGTAAACAATAATATATAACATCTAAAGATTGGATAATCAAACAACACTACTATGAATGTTTTCTACACATTTTCTTTCTTTTCAATTTTCTTGTTATCAATCCTTCAAAACACAATAATCAACAAGTTTTTCATTTGGATTTGATCTCTACATTGAAGATAGGACAATCATAGCTTGCCATCCTTCTTGTGAGAGAAGGTCATGTTTGAATTTCCAACCTCTCAATGCTTCTCCTCCCTTGCCATCTTTCTTCTTATATCTATTTTGATTTTTTCCCACCTTATAAAGAAAAATATGGTAAACACCATGTTTTTCAAGTCATCAGTTGATAAGCATACTGACGTGTTAGTTGTTATATGATTCTTCATTTTTATTTCCTCGACACACCATCTGCATTTAAAACCTTTTGTCATTCATCCAATTAAGTAGAAGAAAATGAAATTTTAATACCGAGTTACTATAAGTCATTAAACAACAAGAAAATCGATTGTTTCAATTTCACCCCATGGACTTTCTTCCATTTCAAATACTCTCCATGAAGCATGTTTTCTTCAGACCTTGCTTGTATTTTATCATTACTTTAATTAATCAGTTTCTCTATCGTCATTTCAAGTGTTATAGTTGATTCAATAGCATGACATGGGAATCCACAAACTAAAATCCTCATAACCTGAACATTACGCGGTTAATGAATGACTTTAGGATGGAGCAAAATCGAACATATCGTGATATTAAAATAGATCGAAAAAACCACATGGCTTTTGCCAGGTCGTTGTCTTGCTATCTTTGCAAATAAACAACTTGGTGGTGACTAGGTCATTTTCTCACTACCTTCACGAGACATCGACTTGGTGGCCACAAGTTCGTCCTTTTGCTACCCTCACAAGAAAACAACTTGGCAATTGCCAAATCATCCTCTTGCTACCCTCATGAGTGAATGTTTTCCAGTACATTGAATATTTTTAGGAATGATAAATGTAATTAAAGAAAAATACTCTAGTTCTTTTTTCATCAATTGAAATATCCAGTACCTTGTAGGTCTTTGGAATATTGTTGAATGACAAATGATAGCATCTGAATTGATTTCATTAATTAAAGACAATTGGTTGATTCTTGTATCTTAGGCTCTTGGCTGAATAAAAACATTAGATTTCAGGATTGACAAAAACCATGGAAACATTGAATTCTAAAAATTTAGTTGATTTGTGGGAGTCAAAGGACGATCCTGAAAAATGTCACATAGATTATGGTGTTTGTTTAAACCCGTCTATTCTTTCTATCTCTAGGACCCAAGGACTTGAGGACTGCATCATTGTATCATCGGAAATTGTATTCCTTTCGTACTAAGAATGGGCACTCTTTAACTTAATTCTAACATTGCAAAATTACAAATCAACTATAGGAAAAAGCTAGTTTTGGCTAGTAAGCCAAGTGCCTACTAGATTGGAGCATATTGGAGATGAAACTATCAATAATTTTATTACGAAAAAAGTGGTTTGTCCGAATGCAATCTGAAATGTTAACACATCTAGAAATCACCAAAATGATTAGGTTTCTACCAAAAGGCTCCTTGCATTTTTAGGGGTGAGTACAATGAAAGCAATGAGTCTTTTAATGTTAATGAAGTTGATGTGGCAAGCTCGTCTAATTTAGAAGATATGCACCGAAGAGAAATTTCACCAATAGGGCATAGTAATTGGCGCGGAAATGAATGAAATCTTCTAGATCCTAAAGGTGTGTTCCTTGTGAGAGGTCATGTGATGGCATTTGATATGAGGGAAGCAATTATGGATGACATTTTTGGTCGCACTAAAAGAAAAGAACCAATATGTGACCAACACATTTATAACTAGTTGTGATTATTTGGTTTTTGAAATTTTTACCGTTTTTGTTTAGTGTGACATCATGTTAACATCAACTGAATCACCTACAACTAACTTGTGACTAAATTGGTTTCCATCTATATATGGGTTGGATTTATCATCTAAAAGTAATCATCTAAAGTCCCATCAGTCGCAAGTGGAGTGGTGCTTAACCACAATCAACATATGTTTATATACATCAATAATTATTTGATTTATGATTAAATTTAATATTCATAGTCTATTTATTGTAATTAAAATCATTGATATGATTATTGTCATTATATTAATTTCAATACATTAAATTATTTATAGTTTCAAATAAATTAAATAAATTCCAACATAGACTACTATACTCAATATTTTTATATTTTTTAATAACAATAAAATTACTATAATTAATGTTATATTACTTTAAAATCATCGTAATTATTTTAGATAGGAATTAATTATTTTATTTCATAATTATTTTCTAATTGAACATAATTATTCACAATCTATAATTTATAACTTTGAATCTGAATTAAAATTTTGAAAAATTTATAATGTATTTAAAATAATTATTGTAATGATTATAATTGCAGGAATTATTATACTGTATTTTTCAAATAATTGTTTTTGTAATTACTTATCTATGATAAATATTTTTCTAGTGATAATACAATTTTTTTTAAATATTAATATATGTTTAGCAGATTATGGTATTTATAGTTATTAATTACCAATGGAATAAAACATTTACTTGACCAATAAATATTTTTACAATAATAAATGTAATTATATAGTAATTATATAATATTTATGATATTATTATATAGTAATTACAGTAATTAGTTCAATGTTACTTTTTAAATAAATAATTTTTGTAGGAATTTATTTCTAATAGCAATTATTAGTTTGTTGTTTTTAATTTGAAAATAAATATTTATAATAGTTATTTTAAGTTTAATGATTAAATTATTTTTATATTAATTATATTATATATAATTCGACCAGATTTTTAAAATTATGGTAATATTTTTAAATTAAGTTATTCATTTATTTATGAATTATGTATTAACAAGTTGTGAGTAACTAGATAACTAGTTAGTTAAATATTAAGAAATTATTAGTTATTTAAATAGTTGATAATGAATACTTAATAGTTATAGTGTAGAGTTTATATTTTAAATATATGTTAAATTTAATAATTATTAATTAAAATTTTATCTAATTATTTAATTATGTAGTGATCCATGTACTTGAATTGTTTAGAAAGTTAAAAACTAAGAAAAAAAGGTATGAGGAAAGTTTTGAAGTTGCAATTTAGTTTGTGAAGAAGTTGTAACTTCAAAATTTATCGCATATTGTTTGTTCTCCAATCCTAGTTTAAACATTATATAAACAAGGGGTGTGATCATTTAATTTCACATTAAAAAATGTGTGCACATGAGGTGAGCCATTCAAAAGGCTTAACCCAAAACCAAAAAAATAATTATGCATAAGTTTAAACAACCTACCTCCCCAAGGTACTTATCTACTTAATTAAGTAGGTGCTTAATTTGACTACCCACCTAGGTTGACCTATGTACCTACCTACCTAAATACCTACTTATATGAGTAAGTTTTAGCTTAGGAAGGTAGGACCTACCTGCCTTTTTTCCTAAATAGGTAAGTAGGTATTTAGCCTAAATTTGTAAGCACCTACTTATGTACCTACCTAGGTACCTACGATTAATATTAATATTTTGTATTAAATTCATTTTGAAATGCCACATTGCATATTTACACATTGGGCCATGTGTCATAATATAAATCATCTAACCATATGAATTGAATGTTCTAGAATATTTCAAAATAATAATATCATTTATTTTAAATAATTAAATATTGAGACACGTGGCAACACATCATTTGCCTTTAATAGTGAAGAAAATAGTCACATGTGACAATATGTATATAATGGACTCAAAGGATGAACTTGTATTTGTTGACTTTTTCATTTATCCAATACCCTTTGTTGTTTGTGATTATTATTATCAAATGCAATTTATCCAAGGTGACTAAAACAATTTTAGTCGCAAATGTCATTTACAACTAAAATTTAATTGGAGAAACTAGTTGAAAATATGTGTTTTTCTTTTAGTGTCATGATCAAGTCAGCTTGACCATTCTCTATTGTCTCGGAGACATCTCAGCATTAATGATTATTTGGAAATGGGAGTTAACTTAAATAACTATGGAGGGATTAAAATATAAGAAATCTGTATTTGTCAATGCTAGACAAATGTCTTATAGTTTAGATAACTATGGAAATTGTGTGTTTAAAATTTTTATTTTAAGTGTGCATGAAAAACTATTATAGAGGTGATGAACGGAAATTTCCGTTTTAATGTCATGGGTGGATGAAATTTTTGTCGACATTTGGTAACGTCAGTGATAAATACGAAAAAAAAGTTACATTCATGTATTTAAGTTCATGATTTGTTAACAAGGTCTAACCATCATTTCAGCCAACTAATTTAATTTATATTGAATTCAATGAATTTTAATTTGAAGACATCGGTTGCAATTGACAATACAAGGATGGGAATAATTATTCAAAATTTGGTGAACATCACATTGGTTAGACTTGAGTTTACAAGTTTGAGTTGACATAAAACATATTTGAATTCACACATTCTTGTGCAAATTTTATAAAAATGAATTAAAATATGTTTGAAATTTCAATAATTCAGAAGCCACTAGACAATCATATTGAATTTGAATGGAATTTCAAGTTTTTAGTGAAAATTATGAAAGCATGTGCTGGCATGGTGGTAATTCCTCCCATGTGGTGGCCACTAAATGGATTTTAACATTTGCACCATGTGGAATTTGATGTGAAATTCATTTTCTTCCAGAAAATTAATGAAATTACATGAAAACTTGGTTGAAATATGTCCTATTTGGTGGCCACCAAATGGGTTTTGTTTCCCATCTTGATGAATTTGGTGTCAAATTCAAGTTCTTGTTGAAAATTTCTACAATTACATGAAAACTTGGTTGAAATACTACCTATTTAGTGGCCACTAGATGGGTTTTGTTTCCTAGCTTGTTGAGTTTGGTGTCAAATTTAGCTTTTTATTGAAAATTTATGTAAATTACATGAAAATATGGTTGAAATATGTTATATTTGGTGGCCACCACATGTGTTTGGCCTATCCTCATGTATTGAATTAAGTCCAAAATTAAAGTTAAAATTTGAAATTTATTAAATATGTGCTATTGGTAATTATTGACCCAAAATTCGGCCAAACTTGTTACTACATACCTAAAGAATCATTTAAAAAATGGGGATTGGATTTTATTGGACATGTTAAACATGCAAGTAGAACGTTAGGCAACTAGTATATTTTGGTAGCCATTGATTACGCAACAAAGTGGGTGCAAGTTCGAACAATTCGCACCAACACTTTTGCAATAATTACCAAGTTTGTATATAGACACATTCTTACAAGATTTAGATGTCCATTAACCATTATGACATCAAGGTACCCATTTTATTAATGATGTAATTAAGTACCTCACTAACCATTTTATACTAAAACATACCAATTCTACTATTTATTATACATTAGGAAATGGACAAGCTAAGTCTATAAACAAGGTTTTGGAACCTTACTAACCAAACTAGTTAATGAAAATAGAAATGATTAGGATGAGCACTTGTCCACATTCCTATTTTCATATCGAACTACTTACAAAGTTGGAACCGGTGTATGGGTTTAGGGTTTTGCTATTGTATGGATTACATCCATTACTACCCATAAAGTATTTGTTACCATCTAAACCTGGTGAAAATAGAGATCCACAACCTATCAAAGTTCTAATTAGTCGATTATTTGAATTAGAAAAACTATAGGAAAATAGGTTGATTACATAAGATTTAGTTGTTTCCAACCAATGGAACATATCATTATGGTCACAAAACTAGTTCATTGAAACCAAGTTTTAATTTGGAAACTATGTATTATGGTTTCCTAGGGCCATTTTCAAACATACTTTGAAATCTCAAAGATGATGGTTTGGGCTTTATAGGACACAATAATGTTTACTTGTCACCATTGATAAACTTGACCTTAACCTAGTGCTTGTCAACATTAACAAGTTGAAGCCATATAAGTTTATTGAAGATCGAACTTTGCAACATCTATTGGTCAAACCCAGTGACTTGGTCATTAATGAACTTGTTCAAACCAAAAAACATGATTCATAATTTGTTGAACTTAAAGGTTTTAAACCTCTAGAATTTGAACTAGTTTGTAATTATTTGACACTTGGCCATATTAAAAGAATAGATGTGGTTGTTCATCATTATCAGCACTACTATAAATCATGATTTTTTTAAGAGGTTCAAATTGACTAACCTTGTCATTTTTTTACTAATGGATGTGCATTTGACTAAAGGCCAAGGGTTTGAATGACACATGTATTTATTGACTGATTAACTTGACTATAATGATTTATTTGACAAAATACACATAGTCAAATTGTACAACCTTAGTCAAAATGGTCAATGATCTTTAGTCAAGTTGAATAATTAATCAACATGGCCAATGATCTCTAATCAAAATCACCAATGATCTTTAGTCAAGTTGAACATTTAGTCAAAATAGCCAATGATCTTTAATAAAAAATGACATGGTCTACTACCCTATATATCTATTTCTTATTTACGCATCCACCTATTTATTTAGCTAGTTATTTACCTACATATCTATTTATTTATACCTTTTCACTTACGTGCCTACATACCTACCTACATACCTACCCACCTACCTACATATTATCTACCTACCTATTTAGTCATTTATTTACTTAATTTTAATCACTACGTGTAACCGTTAGGTTTAGCCACTATGTTTAGTTAATAGATTAACTCATTAGATTTACCCAAATTTTTGCCAAATTTTTACCATTATGTTTGATTTAAATTTAGCCATTACATTTAACTTAAGTTGAACCATTAAATTTGGCCATGAGATAACCTAAGTTTAATCACTATGTTTAGCCATGATTTTAGCCAATAGGTTTATCAACTAGGTTTAGCCACTATGTTTTAACCATGAAATTTACTTAGAAGGTTTATCAATTAGGTTTAGCCACTAGATTTCATCACTAGATTTAACCAAAGTTTACCCATTATGTTAAGTCATTAAGTTTAGACATTAAGTTTAACCATTATTTTGAGTCATTGGATTTAACCATTATGTTTAGCCATTAATTCTAAATGATTAAATTTAACCATTATGTTTAGTCATTAACTTTAAGTCACTAGGTCTAGCCAAAGTCACTAAATTTAACCATTATTTTAAGTCACATCTAAGTTTAGTCACTAGGTTTAGCCATTAAGTTTAGCCATTATGTTTACCTATTATTTTAAATCATTAAGTTTAGCCAATATGTTTAACCATTACTTTTAAATCATTAGGTTTAGCTATTATGTTTAGTCATTATTTTAAGTCATTAGGTTTAACTATTATGTTTAGCCATTACTTGAAATCACTAGGTTTAGCCATTATGTTCAGCCATTATTTTAAGTCATTAAGTTTAGTCATTATGTTTAGTCATTATTTTAAGTCATTAGGTTTATTCATTATGTTTAGCCATTAACTTTAAATCATTAGGTTTGGTTAAAGTCATTAGGTTTAACCATTATTTTAAGTCATTAAGTTTAACCATTAGGTTTAGTCATTATTTTAAATCATTAAGTTTAGCCACTAGGTTTACCCATTATTTTAAATCACTAAGTTTAGCCATTAAATTTAATCATTATTTTAAATCATTAAGTTTAGATGTTAGGTTTAGCCACTAGTTGTCACCTAGGTTTTACCATTGTGTTTAATGATGTGAAACAAACATATGAAATTAAAAAGTTGATAGAAATTGAACATCTTTGATGGTGTACTCCATTGGTAAGAACTTGGTTTATCATTGTAAAGGTTTGGGGTTCAATTCCTTATATTTACAACCTATGTGCATGTTTAAAAGGCTAGGATAGGTAGGTTAGATTAAAGTAATTTAGTGAAGTTTTAAGTTAAGTTGGCTAGGTTAAGCTAGGCTAGCACCTATTTGTTTAATGCCTTTTTTCGACCTACCTAGACCTATTTCCAACCTACCTACCTCCTTACCTACCTATTAATTTTTTAAATAATTATTTTTTAAATAATTTTAATTTAAGTATAAAATTGACCCAGTCAAATGGTCCACTATCTATCAGTCAAATAGTTAATCATTTTGTCATTCATTTTGCTAATCAAATGACAAGGTATAGTTGATAAAACAGGCCATTGATCAAAATGGATAATGTCGGAATCGACTTCCCCAAAATGGCATTTTGGTCAAGTTGACCAATGTCATTTTTGGGTCCTTGTTGACCAATTTCCCTAGTAAAAAAGACCATGATTTGTAGTAGTCCATAATGTGCCTATTCATGATAATGATGTAACTAGTAGTAATGATCAAAACAACATGTTTAGAAAGGCACTTATTGATGTTTACCTTTTAGGAGTTTCTAACCCTAAAGGTTGTGTCCATTCACAACCACATAAACATTTTTACTTGAAATAATATAGAGAACTATCGCATTTTTCAATTTTTCTTTTCGTGTTCACTTACTTCTTCATCTTGATAAGGGCCATGAGTGAGAGTGCTTTAGAAAGGTTAAGACAAAAAAGCAAGAAAGAAGGAGGTTGAGAGAAAAGTTGAAGCTTTTAGGAAAGAATAAATTGAGAAAAAAAGAGTGGAATAGGTTCAATTAACTGGAACAATTTATGTAGAACCGCTTATTTCACGTGCATTTACAATAGAAAAGATTAAGGTTTTTGAACAAGAACAAAGAAATAGGGAGATACAAGAGGAATTAGAAGGAGCATTGAACTTTCTAGGAAAACCATTACTTCTACATCAAAACCAACACCACAAGTTATTATTATTTCAGATTTAGAGGAAGAAATGGAGATTAGACCTTAACCTGTCATTGAGGAACAATTACAATCATTCTCTGCATCAAGATCTATGGAAGAAAAGGAATTGCAACAATTGTTGTTGAGGAACAACCACAATGAGTTCCTACATCAAGACTTGTGGAAGAAGAGGAATTGTAGCAACATGTGAGGAATAGCCACAACCAGTTCTTGCATCAAAACTTGTGGAAAAGAAGAAGTTGCAACAACATGTGACCAATGGAGAAGAGTTTTTCTAAGAATTCTTTGAAAAGAGACATGTTTCCAGCATTATTCCTCAACACCAAGATCAGAAACAAGAACCATGGTGAAGCGAAAAGGCAAAATGCCTATAAAGGAATAGGTCAAGAAACCTATTAAAAAGAAATTAGTGTCTAAAGCAAAGGAAAACAAAAAGATGCTACAATGGATGAAGATAGACTCCAGTGAACTCAAATGGGTTAGATAAGCCAATTTGGAGAGCTTGTTGAACTTGTAGTGGACAACGTTTGGAGAAGACTTGTTACGAGATTTCTTACAAACCTGGGAAGTAATAGAAGATGGAAGAATTCTAGGGCGAATACATGGTCAAGAAATTTTTATTGATCATGTATTTATTCATGAGCAACTTGGAATTTCTAAGGAGGGAGCAATAGATGCCATAAATCCAACTTTTGAGGAAGCAAAAACCGCTTTAAAAAGAATTGCAGGTCCACATGCTGAGAATGAGCATTGGAGTGTAATGCGTATGAAAGAGGAATTTCATGCGAGATTTATAACCAATTTGTGAATTCTTTATCAAAGAGAGAGGTTAGCTTATTTCAACAACCAAATTGTTATTACTTTTGACCTAGCCAATAGGGGGCAACCTATTAATTGGTGTTCCATAATGTTGACCCAACTACTAGTTGAACTAATTTGTTGGACTGAACATTAGAAGAAGGCAATAGCTAATCCGGTTTCTAACAAAACCAAAGTAGATAATTATTATTTGAGGCCTATTTTAGACATTCCGTTTAGGAAGTGATTATCTATATCAGATGTGCCTTCACCAAGAACAACAATTTTAAAAGAACCTATATCACCAACCAACCAAGAACGCTAGGTTGCACAACAATGATAGGTTTCACTTGAACTTATTATTAGGGAGTAGTTCTTGAGAGAAAAAAGACCAGCACATTCGACTATAACATCACCTTTACCAACCCGTTAATTTCATCAACTAAAAATGTGCACATAACTTCCCACACCAAAGGATAGGTTAAGCCTTGAACCTATTACCTCACTACCAAGAAAGAAGTCTAAGACTATTTTCAAATCATTGGTTAATGATTGAGAAAAAGATGAAGAGTGAACCTGTTCAAATGAAAATGGAGGTAAAGGAGGAGAAGAGCTTGATGCCACAATTACATATGACATTATTGAGGAAGACTTTGAACCCAATCTACATCGGGTAATTACCAACATCCAAGATAAACCTATTATGTTTGCTAAACTTGTAGTTTTTCTTACAAAACCTACAACTGTAGCTATAGAATCATCTCAACTTATTTAACCTGTAGTTGAACTTGTACACATGGAAAACCCACAGTTTTCTAGATTTCAACATGTCCAAGTTCCTGGTCATTCTACAGAAACTTTGAGACAAATTAGCATGTTTTTAGAGCAAGTTGCTCAAAATGCCACAACCTAGTCAAGGACATTGCAAGAACTTTCAAACCTTATAATTGAATTTGAGCAAGTTAAAGAAAATCTATTTGAGACCCACAACTGCCTATAAACCTATAGTCTAGAGCTAGAAATAGTGCAAAGGACTTTGAAGAATCGTGATAAAGAACTAGTCACAATCAAAGGACAATTGAATAAAGTTGGGCATGAAAATTAGAACTTGTCCAATAAATTAACAGAGGTAGAACAAGCTACTAGGAAGACTAAGAACTTGTAGCAAGAGTATCTGAATTCAACTAGCTCAACTAGAAGACTCATAATGATTTGAATTGTCTCCAAGCTAATTTGGAACGAATGATGTGCAATTATGCCAAAATGGAGGAGTCTAGTTTGGAACAACATGGTATCATAACCAGTTTGGAAAAAAACCTGTCAGGATTTTAGGGAGCATCATGGAGTTGCCCACATAAAATTTGATAGGGAGAAGCAAAGTTTTATTGCTCAAATCCAAAATTAGAAGGGTCAATATGAAATAGCCAAGGTACAATTGAATAGACCTAGGCCCATTCTACTTGTTAGAATGCACAATGGTTGAAGGAGTTTGAAGAGTTATTCCTAGAAAATATCTTATTTAAAGTGCATAATCAAACCTTGGGTAATAGAAACCCCAAGTGGAACAAGTGGTGGCAAATTATTCAAAAGTTCATAGAGGAGTATATTCAAGAGAGTATGGAGTTGGCTTGCTCTTATGAACAAAATTATCAACTTGAGTTGCATGTCTACTGAATCGCTTTCCTGGATTTCAAATATGAACCCTTGAATTTTGTGTATGTGGAAATTGGAACTAGTAGCAAAGTTCTAACAACACCATATGTGGTACAACTTGTTATTAAACCAGTTAGTCCACTAAGAGGTGGAACATGTTTAGAAATCATACCTTTATTTGTTTAGACTTTTATTATACCTATTCCAAGGACCACTATTGTCAATCAACCTATGGTAGGTAGTGAAAGATCTAATAAGGAATAGGTTGAACCTATTAACCCTTCATTCACCATGCTAGATAGTAAATTATAATCTTTGGAATTCACATCAACTAGTATATGTCTTACCCCACACCAGATAGGTATAGATTAGGAGGTTACTTTAATATCAAGTACCCTGCATGCCTTGGAGGTATTTACAACACCCATAACAACCTTTGAAAACACACCTAATTGATAGAAGATTACAATGACAACCAGTCTTCAAATTTTTGAGTCAAGTGGAACTTGTGGAGGCAACATGTGCTAAACATGTTAAGGAATTCAGTAGTCAACTGTTACAGAAGGCCAATCTAACCTAGGAGTTTGAACCAACATTTTGAGGATGAAATGTAAATTTCAAAAGGGGATAATGTTATCCAAATTTGGTAACAAGTGATCTAATAGGTTGATAGAGTAAGCAAGTTGTTAAACCTACCAAATGTTCTAACTTGTTATTGAACTTAACTTGTACTGATTTAACCAATTACTAAATTTGGTAGGTAATGTCACTAGAAGAAAAACCCCATTTTTCAACTTGTCTTAGGCGACTAAAAGTTTCTTTTGTGACTATTTTTTATTTAAAAATAGTCACAAAAGACACTTTTAGTCACCTAAGACAAGTCGAAAAATGGGGTTTTACTTCTAGTGTGTTACTGGGTTAAGAAGATAGGTTGATAGGCTAGCCAATAGGTGGATTGTAGAACCTATATTAGGTAGAACCAATAGTTGGATAGGTAGTTAGGCATGGTGTGTTTTTTGAAGTTTTGGACCATTTGTCTTGGTATTGGCTAATGATTATTTATAATGGTTAGTCATGATTATTGTATTTGAAATAACTAGTATAAGAACTAGGAAGACAACTTTTGGATTTCATTTTTTATTATCTGTTCAATATTCATGGAACATGAATCAATTTTTCTTTCATCCAATTTCCTTTAAGCTTTGAACAATTTGTGTACATGTTAGTTTATGATTAGAATTAGTTCAAGTTTTATTAGAATATTGTGTGTACTTGTTGCTATTTTAGGAACTTGTTGAAAAATTCAAAAGTAACAAACCTTAATGGGAATTTAAAAATCCTAACAAAGATCAACTTGGAGTTGTTCCCCTACACCCATTGAATCCAATGTGTTTGGGACATCCATATGGACAATGTCATCAAAATCCATGACATCATCAAGCTCTGCTATTACTATTGATGTAGCAAAACAAACAAGGAATAACATTAAACCCCAAACTAACTAGTTGTCATGCCATATAACATTTGTTTAATCAATCCAAGTAGCTTTCAAAGCTATAACTCTTAGGACCCAAACATAAATTATCTTAATTTGATCAACTTGCACATGTCCTACGATGCATTTTTTTCAACGAACCATGTGCTAATTTAAATTCTATTGAACAAGTATGCACAAGTACAAAGTATGGAGCTACAAGTGAAAACTCATTTGAATTGCAAGTAAACAAGTATGATCCAATACACATGATCTACTTTTTAATATATTGCATAATATGTATCACAAGTAGCAAGGCAATTCAAGTAGGTTAATTACTTGGACATTTTGAACAAGTACCTATTATGAAAGGGGCAAGTCAACAAGTAATGTGAAACTCTTACCAAATATGCAAAAGTACTAAGTAATTGGCAACAAGTGAGAAATTCTAGGACTTCAAAATAAACATTTATGCTCAAGTAATCTAATCTACTTTCACCTATTGCATAAATTCAATCACAACTAGCAAGGAAGTTCAAGTAGGTTAGTCATTTGGACAATTTGAACAAGTACTTGCCATTCAAGAAGCAAAGTAACAACACTCTACTAGAAATCTTATCATTTGCAACTAATCATTTTACAACTAGCATGCAACTGGTTGTCATTTGCATCCATATCGATCATGTTTGCAACTACAAATTGGTATTGTATAATTTTTGGGCCATAGAGTGATATTTCCATTCGAATTTTTATCCCATATCTTTTGGCTTCCAATCCAATTTTGCACACTATATATAAGTAGGTGCAATAGCCATGTTCACAAACCAAGTATGAAGTGCCATTGGGGATGAACTAATTAAAAGGGCTTGACCTTAATTAAATGGTTCAACCCAAAAATAAAATTGGATTACTCTAAACCTACCTATCTAACCAAAGCCTACCTTTCAATCTACTTACATACCTAGGCTTACCTACTAACTTAGTAAGGTGTAATAATTACCTACCTACCTAAGCACCATGTGTCAATATCTTATTAACTTTAAATTGGAGGATTTAGATTTCATTAATTAATATTTACAAATAAAAAATGGCCTTTAATTGCCACGTGTCACCATATAATTGGTGTTTAAAAAAATGGACACATGTTAAATGGTTAATGAACGTTCCATGGTGTGCCATGTGTCGTCATCCTAGTGGCCAAAAAATTTAACAATTGAAATTAATCCAATGAATTTTTAATTTGAAAAACACAAAAATAACTTTAAAATGACACATGTCCATAAGCAATTCATCCAATTTTTAACATGTGTCATACATTGATTAGTTGCACTATAGTTGCAAGGAAAGTTGCATATAAGGGTCATTGTTTGCTTGAATGTTTAAAAAAAATTATCCTACGTAGCTTTTTATGTGATTTTCCAAACAAAATACCATATAATGCAATGTTAGGTGCTTTTTAATGAAAATTTGAAATTGCAATAATGTAATATGCAACAAACACATCACAAAAATGTTGAGACATATCCATAATTATGAATATAAATGGTATTTTGGTAGTATTGCAAAAACACCAAATTTGTGTCCCACATAATAAATACCTCATACATGTATGAAAATGTTATGTTTATAATTATTTTCTTGAAGAAAAATTGGTGCATTTTCATCAATACCCACTAGATGCATCCTTCCACCAATTTTTAGGCCCATCCATTAATAATGACTATGCAAACTTATGTATTTGGATCTTGTTAAAATTGTTGAAAATTATCCACATAGAAAATACCTTATGTTATTAAGAAATGATATGAAACTAATTTTGAAGGTGTTAACAAGGAGGTATACTAGTGCTACCTATATTTTTATGTTTGAAATTAATCCTCTTAAAGTTGTAATCATATATTTTGTAAAAAGGTCCCAAAATTTTTAAATACCCATAAAAAAAAGACTTCTTTTCATAAAATATCATATTTGATATTTGATAATTTTCATATATTTGAACCCAAAGTGGGTACATTAATGGCACATGTCATATAATTTTAATGTTTGAAGATCTTGACACATAAAAAATAATGTAATTCATATGTTTAAGTGGGAAGGTTGGTGGAAATTTGTAAGTATATTCTCACATTTGAAAATACTAAAAGATTATGAATTAAAAAGTCAGACATTCAAGCAAACTATGACCCATAAGGTGCAATTACATTTGAATTGGTATGTATGGATTAACATGCATATTAACACCATATATACATGTTGCATACGCGTGTTGCATGCAACTAAATTTTAGTTGTAAATGACATTTGTAAAACCCAAAATTTTTACTAGTGCAAGTAATGTAAAAGGCTTAACAAATATGCACAAACACTAAGTCCTGAGAAGGACAATGAGTGTAAAGTTTGGGATCTTCATGAGTCAAACAACACTAATACAAATTGTTCAAAATGCATGTAACCACTATATTTACGACTACATGGGTTTATTAGTCATTTGTGATTACCTTTGGACATTTTTGCAACTATTTCTTATGTTGGTCATATTTGCAACTACATTGCAACTAATTTACAGCTATTTTGATTTTCATTCTTCCATGTGAACAACATTTTGTTTGGTTTTCATCCAAGAAAAACAACTTATGTCCCATTAATTGCAACCCTATAAGTATATAAAGGTGTATTTTGTGTATTTTAAGGAATATAGTTGGGTTTATTAGGATTTACAAATATATACTTTGAATGTATATGAATAACCAAATTATATGTGTATTCAGATATTATTATTATTAGCATAAATGGCCTCAATATTATGGTTACACTAAGTGTATATTTTAAGTATATTAAAATTCTATGTAACATATTTATTCAATATATTATGCCCATATTACAAGTTTATCCAAACCATTTTACTATACTTCTTAAAATTATTACATATGAAATTTATTATTTTTATTAATTACATCTAAATAAATAAAAAATTTGATATTATCTTTGACTAAAATCTTAAAATAATATTATTTTATCACATAATGGTGATAATCATCATATTAGTATGATAGAAAAAAAATATATATAATTACTGAAATTTAAAAATTATTTTTATTATAATTAAAATTAAAATTAATAATAATAATAATAATATATGGTTTCCAAGAGTTATAAAAATTGACATTATAATAAAAATGCAATAAAAAATTAATTAACCTAAGTTTGTTAATAGTTCCAATAATAATTTTATTACATCTTAATATTTTAATATATATGTATTTATTTATAAAATTACTGAAATAATACTAAATAAATCTAATAAATTATTATATTAGTATTAAATTCTTTCAAAAAACTAATGTACTTATGAGATATTAATTTTTTATTTATTAAAAAATTAATTATAATAAATCATAATAGCTATGAAAATTTTATTTATTTATTATTACGTAGTTATTTCAATACTAACCAATTATTAGTTAATTAAATTGGATGATTGATCATAATAGTTAACATATAATCAAATTTATTGATGATTATTACTGTAAATAATTAGTTAATTTATTATTTCATTCATCAATTAATTAGATAATTAATTAATTGGTTAATTGGTTAATTAATTAGCTAGTTAGTTAGTCACTTACCTATTTAATTGTATAATTTACAAAAATTAAAATGAGGATAAGAATATAAGATTATTTTTTTAGTTGCAAGTGGTTTGCAACTAGAAATGTTTAGTCACAAACAATTTGCAACTAAAATGTTTTGGTTTTCATTTTCATCTTGAAAAGTATATAAACAAGGTGTTTTGTCTTACATTTTCATATTTAAAAACATGGGCATATGGGATGAGCCAATCAAAAAAATATAACCCAAAATAAAATATAAATATTCCTATACTTACACCTAACTACTTATCTCCTTAACTTACCCACTTACTATTTTACCTACCTACTTACCTAAGTAGGTATTTGGCCTAAGTAAATAAGTACATAATTCAACCTACAAACCTAAATATTAATTTAAATTTATTTTGGACAAATTTAATTAATATGCCAAGTTGCAAATTTCTATTGCACCATGTGTCATAATCTAAAACCATCTAAATATAAAAATTAAATGTCTTGGATTATTTCAAAATTATAATAAAAATATTTTTAATTATTAAAAGTTGGGACATTTGGCAACACATAACTTGTTTTCATTATTCAAAAAAAAAGTCACATCCTAGAGGCAATGAATAATACA
>Ga0209611_10007790_pt1 | contig 17055 bp, 14 predicted proteins | sample S1TSphgellanicum_3_FD_187693 | JGI IMG/M metagenome (GOLD analysis project Ga0209611, IMG submission 187693) | Host-associated microbial communities from peat moss isolated from Minnesota, USA - S1T2_Fc - Sphagnum magellanicum MG (SPAdes) (version 2) | ecosystem: Host-associated > Plants > Peat...
AGAACTTTTCAAGAAGAAGGCCAAACTAGCACCATGGATGGAAAAAGGTGCTCGAAACCTTTTGGCCCAAATTGGAAGTCATGGTGCATTATGGATGCTAATCACAACATAGGTGTTCCCATTGTCATGTGCAGATAATTAGGGTGGATATGGTGTGGGGCACAAGGTGCAAATCGAAAGATTTAATTGCATCCCACTGAGCACAATTAATTTGGTGGGGAAGACACCCAAGATAGATGAAAAGTGGGAAGTGTGTAAGTAACAATCGGTGGAAGCGTTGGCATGTTCATGTGAACATCCAAGTGTCATCAAATTTTTTTGCATTCATGTAAAAACCATGGAGGCATACATTTTGTGGTGGAATGGGGGACCTCTTCAAAAAATGTTGGATTACAACAGGAAGTACTTCACCATTATGGATAATCGAACCTTATTGCAGTAATGAGGCCCAAATATGGAAAGGCGAATACAACTTGTCACCTTTAGATGAAATCATGTGAAATTGGCATGTGCATTCATAAACATTATGAATGCAATATGTCATTCTAGAATTTTGCACAACAACTTGTCAAAGGATAACATTATATTGCATTTTCCACTAAACAAACTAGATGTTGTGTACATAAGCATGTGTGATTAAGGTGAAGTTGGGCGCTTACAAAAACTGACGCCATCATTTTATGGGTTTGCAAAGGAGCAAAATGCCACCAACACAAAAAAAGTGCGTTGGTGGGTTGCCCTAGAATTTTTTTTGTTTATAGCCATTCTTGGGGCGATCATAAGGTGTTTCAGTTGTCACAGGGTTTACCATAATTAAAACGGGTCTAGTTTCAATCGCCCATGAGCTTGCCCTGGGCAACTTGAAAGTGCTTTTGACCTAATTTGACCTTGGGTTGACTTAAGCTAACCCTATACTAATGTGACACAAAGGTGCATTTGTGTTTAGATGTGTTCGTCGTGTCGTGATGGATGCATGGACACAATGATAACCCTAAAAAATGCTTGTGACTTTTGACAAAGAAAATGCACCCAATTGCCATAAAATCACAAATAAAAATATCCCTTCCTTGAGAAAATTTGATCAAGGCATTGATTTCCTCTGAAAATGGTAACAAACAAAACAAGACCAATAATGTGTGAAATCACAAAAAAGGTCAAGATTCAACCAAATGCTTGAATAATTGGGAGGTTATATTATGACAATTTCACAATCAAAATCTTATATTTTACCATGATTCACTTCAAAGGTTCCAACATTGAAATTGATTGAATTAAAAAATTTATCAAGATCTTAAATCTTATTATTTCCATAATTTTAGCAAGCTTATTGAATTTAAAATGTCACTTAGGGGAGCTTGTGAAATAAGAGTATAATGGCTAAAACAAGTCCTCCACCTTGGCCACCATTAGCAAGTTGGACAAATTTTGCACAACAAGATTTGTTTTATAGGCCATACAATGCTACCCCATCATGTGGGGAACAAGTTTTTTCTTTAATTACACAATGCCATTTTAATATAGTAGTATAAAAAAAAAGGCTCCATCTGCACTAAACAAATGAACCTTTCACCTAACTTGTCTCTAGTTAGCCTTCGTTGTTGCACAAGGGATTAGGTAATGACAAGGGTTAGGTTGTTTTCATTATCACCTTCAGCATGATAAAAAATGTGAAGGACATGCAATCATTTTTATACTCTCATCACATGTATACATGAATTGATATCCAAGACTAGTTATCAATAATAGTCACTTCATTCACACTTAAAGAAACAAACTTGTTTCCAACCACAACACATTAAGTTCCTTTCAAAACTTGTTTGCAAATACAATTTGCCATCTCCCAACTTGCCCCCATTAGACTAATGTTTTGAATGGGATTGTTGAAAACACTCAATTGCATGAACAATTTTTGCATTGTTGTATATTCTATCAAGGGGGGCCATGAATGAACAAATGAAAAATCAAAGCAAATTGGACAAGTTTTTTTTCCCCTATTAATTTGAATTGCACCATGAATGATTTGTTGCAACAATATTTTAAGACCTTTAGCAAAATACAACTTCTCATTCACTAGAAAAATCTTGTTCATTTCTACCATGTGTTTGTGACTAATGTGTGACAAATGTCCAAAACAACTCACTTTGCAACTACATTTGTACCAATCCTATGTGGCACCTCAGTTGCAAGTGTTCATAGTTGCATATATAATTAAACTTTAACAAATCCAAATTTTAGTCAGACATGCAACAACAATGTGTAACTACCATAAGTTTAGATGAAAATATTGATGAAAAATGAACATATGTTCTCCGTTATGGGTGGCATGCATTGATGGTTGACAACTAAATTGCTTTTGCAACTATATTTGTAACTATACATAAATGAAGTTAAATGACACATTACATTTTTGCTATTACAATTAAAAGTGTATAAATTAATTTATTGGCTAATAAGTTGCTAGAAACGGTTATTAATTATGATCTAATAGGTAATTGAACTAAGCTAGGTAAGCTTAATAGGTTAAATTAAACTAGATAGGCTTAAGGTAGATGCAAGCTACGGTGGCTCAAACACAACAAGAGTTCAAATCCCAAAAGTCCATATAAATGGAATTGAAATTAACACTAGAATGGAAGAAAATGTTGAAAACTAATGTTGAATGGGCCCTATGTGGTGATTAATCAATTAATAAATTTCATATGAAAGACTGTCCATCTAGAATTTTTTTTATTATATATGTTAAGGGGAAAAGGAATATCAATCAAATTAAAAAAAACCAAGATTGGGACTTTTGAAAATAAGGCCCAATTTTTGTCATTCAAAAGTCCATAATTATTTGTTGGTTAAAGTTTTTGTTTGTAAATTTTTTCAATCCATTTTTTTTTTCCAATCATGTATCATATATTGAGTCCCTATAAAAAATATTGAGGTGAAATCATAACAAAAAATGCATTGTAAAACCTAGATTATGTCCACTTTAAAAGTCCATTACTATATGATTGGTGGATGTTTATCTAATTTCATCCCTTAATAATTATTCTTATTCAAGTTGGAAATTTTAATCCATAAATATTTTGTTCAAATTGATGATTTTACAATGGGTTTATGGTATTTGAATAGAGTACACTTTGCAAAAAGTTCATAAGGATGCAAAAAATGAACCACTATAGCTTGCATTTACCCCCTATATACATTGGTAGCCTAACTTAGCTTACATTCTTTGTTAATTGGCTTAAGTTATCTATAGTTAGTAGTAGCTAGTTAATTAGGCTTAGTTAGTAAGCTAAGTACATAGTTTGTAAGTTAAATCATTAATTAATTAGTAAGTTAGGTAGTAGGTAATAAATAGGATAGGTACTAGGTAGGTTAATTATTTTTCTATGTGGATATGTGATCATGTTTTTATATAAATTAATTAAGTTAAGTATTTCATTAATTAATTCAATAGGCTAAGTAGTAGGTAATAAGTAGGATATGTATTCATAGGTAGTAGGTAGGTAGGTAAGTTAAACAAGAGGTATTTTATTATGTGGATATGTCATAGTGTTTTTGCATTAATTGATTAATAAATTAGGTAGGTTAGGTTGTAGGTAGTAGGTAGTAAGTAGTAAGTAGGATAGGTAATAGATAGCTAGGAAAAATAATAAATATTTTATTGTGTTGCCATATTATGATTTTTTTCAAAAGATGTGATAGTGTTGTAGTGTTATAGTGTTTCCTTTCATTAGAATTTATCCCATATCCTTTGTCTATAATTTCAAACTTGTTAAATATATGGCTAGGTGAAAGAGTGGATTAAATTCATGGTATGCACTATAAACATAGTACATGTGCCATTTGGGATGAACCAATAAAAAAGGTTTGACACCAACAAGATAAATAAGATCCTACCTACCTATTTAACTTACGTTGGGTAGCCTATTTTAGCCTAGCCTAGTATAGATTATAACCAATAAATTATAGTATTTATTTGTTGTAATTATGATATTTAGTTACTTTAATTATAATATTTAATTCTTGTAATTAAAATTGATCTTTCTTAAACAAATGGCAAATTGCCACGTGTCTATGGCCATTGGTTCTTTAAACTACCATGTGGTTAAATCCAAACCACCTTTAGTGGGGCATTTGGTAGCATGCAACTATCCCAAATGTAGTCACAAATGTAGTTGCAAATTGGGGCCACACTAACCATCATCCATGAGAATGGATGAAAATTTTTGGCCTAGTTGTAACGTTTGTGACTACATTTTGAATTTCATGGCCATGTCATGTCTTTTTTACTAACTATTTTATGGCACTTGTCCAAAGCAACTAGGGTATTTCTAGTTGCACATGTCCATTATGACTACAAATGAGTCGCAAATTCAATTGTTGATTTTCAATTTCTTTCTAGTGATTGGCAACATGAATGTTGTTTTTAAAAAAATAATGTTCTTCATTTTTCACCCTTGGTATGGCTACCAAGGGCTTGCAATGATTTGCATGTTTCCATAAAATATTCAATTTGGGAACAAGGAGTTTATTTCAGCCATACATTAAGGTTTTAACCATCCAATCGCAACATCATGATGTGAAAAATATTGGCATCCAAATACAATTAAACATTAGATTAATTTAAAATATGTATTTCAAAGATTCAAATGTAATATTTTAAATTTTATATTTAGATTATATATTCAAATGTGATGTTTTTAACGATGTCTAATTAATTTTCAAAACTCGAATTTCATAAATATATTCAATTACATTAGTCATAGTAGTCAAACCGAACAATTCCACTTGGATGCAACATTTGTCACATGTACAATATATTGTTTGTTTTGACTAAATAATCATTTAAAAAATCATAATATACATACCTAGTTTTGATGTTATTCAAATTAGACATAATTAGTCATTTGAAGTTAGTAACCTTGGCTTTATAATCACCTTAATCATAATTTGAATAACATAAAAATCATGTCTTGTAGAAGTGTGAGGGATTTTGTCCCCAAAGTTAAATATAAATTAGAAATTTTCACTTGGTTAATGTTGAAGTTTTGACATGATTTTAAATGGGACTAGCAATGATTAGACCAAAAGCTTCAATGAAAATGAACATGATCTCAAAAACATTTATTGGCCATTCGATACATATTACACACATACACAATGTGAAAAAAACTTAGGGTTTTGAAGATAATTGAAGTTCATTTCGCTCATAGTGAAATGATTGATATTGAGATTAGGATGCAAACAACAAACTTTCATTGCACAAAGATCACAAAAGCTCTATGATGATAGAATGGCGAATAGAAACCAACATTGCCAAGTGTCATTGATGAGCGCCTCATGAATGGCAATGGAGTTTTGGTGTTTAGTGTCCACAAGTTAAAACATCACAAACAAAAAATTAGAACCAAAATGAAAAACAAAATCAAATTATCAAATTGATTGGGTTTCAAGCTTTAATTTTTTATTCATAAATGTGATGATACTTTTGATTAATGTGACTTGTGAGGCTTGAATAATTTGGGATTAGGAACATTACACAAATGATATTAGATTCCTAATCATTCATGATTCATGAAGCTTCAATGATTTGTAGATTTATAAACTTAAGATTGTGAATAATCTATGAACAATATGGAGATTTAATCACTCAGGATTGTGAATAATCTATGAATGATACGTGTAAATTCAAGTTGTGAATGATTTGTAAGGTAGTAGATTGTAGATTCAGTTGATGAATAAATCAAGATCAAGAGTTACAACTTGCAATCTTAGGGGCCATATTTTAGACACAAGAAAATTTACGATCACAATGATCTATCAAATTGTTAGGTCCCAATGTCACACACACACACAAAATACAAGAACCCAATACACATTTGAGAACTTGATACACATTTGAAAATTTGATAATGGTTCCAAACACTAGAAAATAGACTCACAAACCTAGGTAGGAGTCTAGAAGCTTGAAGTGTTGAGCTTTGAAGGTTAAACAACCATGTTTGAATATTATTTGTACCTACTCAAACACAAAAAAATAAAATGCAACATTTGGATTTTGGATATTACATTAGTAATTTTTATTTGGAATCGATAGTTGCACAACAACATTCGTACCTCAAGATTTCAACATCGTTATTACAACATTTTGACCTTCAAAGTTCAAGTCTCCAACTTCATTGTTCTAGAATCAACATTGCATGATGGAAATGTCACACAACTTTGTTAATATTCCAACTCACTTGTGTTGAATGATTTGCAAAATTTTGATTCTTAATGAACAGTGAGCAACATAATGCCTTCAATGCACCATGCTAATATTGCTGAACCCTACAAAAATAAAATTGGTGGAGGTGGTGAAAATGGATTACAATTTGTGAACACAGGAGGTGAACTCTTTCAAGAGCAATGAAATAATGGTGCAAATGGAGGAAGCATGAAGGAGTTGCATTGCGAAACCCTAAGTTTTTGAATGTAAGATTTGCCCTTTTCATTTTGAACCATTTATAGTTGAGCTCATGCTAAGAAGTCTATTACATAAAGTTTCAATGACCACACCCATGAATAGTTTAGATGGATTTGGCAAATGACTTCACTTAAATGTTATTTTTTTGCTACATATAATTCACATTCATTTTTTTTTGTTGAACCTTTAAAAAAATTTCACACAAAATGAAAATGATGGTTTGGACCACAACCCAACAATTTATGTTTCAAAAGTAGAACTAGAGGTTTTCCATAAAAATAAAGAACTACTCAATTATAATGCAAAGACCTTTTAACCTCAACTTCCAGAGATTAACAAGTTCACTCATGAAGTACATGTGTGGGTAAGATCCTATGTAATAGAGGATGAAGTCCTAAAGAATTGCCTTTATGAAAAGTTGTAACTTTCATTCCAACCTAGAAACATTTTCAAATGAAAGGATTTCACCCCTTTGTGGCTTGATTTGACTTGTAGTTACAATTTTTTTGGGCCATATGAAGGGCCACAATGAACCGGCACCCACCAATGCATCATGAAAGATGGATGATAAATGGTTTGGAAACACTCTTCTGTTGTGTTCCAATTCTTTAGATATCCATGATGGTTAGCTTAGTTGCTTTTTTTTACTACCTACCTACTAACTACCCACAAACATGTTAGTAAGTACTAAAAACAACCCTTACATATGTATAAACCATCTACTTACCTAGTAATTCCCTATTTTCTTACCTACTTACCTATGTATGAGACCTATTTCCTACAAAATTGGTTACCAAGGTGAAACCAAATATAAACTTAGTTGAAGTTCATCCACAACTAAGTAATAATAATCATTAGCAGTGGGTGTTGGTTCACTATGGCCCATATGAAGCCTTTCTTTTCCCCCTTAACATTAGAAGCAGGTTCTTTACTTTGTATGTTGGTTGATTCATAAATTACCACAATACAAAGTCCTTGAATCTCAATTTACAATACAAAATTCCCAACTTTCTTTCCCCATACCTATGATTATTTACTTTGAAGACCATGTTATCCTTGTCAAAGTTTATTCTAATATCCTAAGGCTAAATTACCCTATAAAATTTACTTTCCAAATTACATTTCAACTTTGTTTTCACGTTCACTTGGGTCCACCAAAAAAATCCTACAAATGATTATATATTTTCCAATAAATACCGAATCATTATTTTTTGTGGACAATAAATTTGTCCAACAACATTGATGCCATTATGTTGGATTCTAAATATTGAACAAGACCCTTCATTTTCAACTTTGTGCATGTTGTGATTTCTTAAGACTTAAGATGGATAAATGTAGCATTGACCTAACAAATTATGAGGTCATGATCATAATTTGTTGCTAATGTTTAGTGTTTGCCAATCATCATCATGCATTCATAGCTTTTAGGTGGCACCCTTGAAGTACATGATCATTAGTTAGGCTATTACAATTGGATGGTAACCTTGCATATATATTATAAACAAGGATGGAAATCCATCATTAAAAAATATAAGGCATGTCAAAACAAATGTAAATACATTAAAGGAAAACCAAAACAATAGTAATGAAATGGAGAACGTAATGTTAAAAGGGCATCCTTTGCCACAAATCAATTAGTGATGGAGGTGCATTAGTTGGTATGTGTGGAAGAGATGAAGAATTGTGATTAAACATGGTAGCCCATTGAAGAATCACAATGGCTTGCACATGTTGTAAGGCTATTGACATTCATTGCCTATAATAAAATATAAGCATTGAATGTACCAAGGAGGTTTGCTGATGGTAAGTTATATTGGCATGTACACAAGAAGTAAAAAAGGAATCAAAACGAAGATGGAAACAATTGTAGGTTTTTATGGCAAGGGGAATGAAATCATCTCCTGGTGCTCACTTTGTATAGGATCATGCCTTATTTTGAACAATAATTGTTATTGCACACATTATCATCGTCAAAGCATGTTGCACCAAATCTATATGAGTCGGATCAATAATCACAACATTCGCTAGGGTTCAAAAACTATTTTTGGTGATGAAAATATCCATTTGTTTCCCTGTGTGGTGGAGGAAAAGGTGAGAAACCTCTTCTATACATGAGCTCCATTTTCTGATGCGATAGTTACAATAATATTTCAAAGTGTATCATGGGTTGCAATGCACCCACTCCCACATGAGCAACATAGCAAATGGATACCCAAATCATCAATGGTATGACCACACTGACATAATGAAATATGCATAATTGTAGGATGTGGTATAATGAGACGAATGCAAAATGCTATAAGAAAATGGGTAGAAGACAAAAGAAATGAAGGGGTGCTAGGATGAGTTAATAACCAAGCCCCTGCTATTAGGCTTGCATAGGAGTGAAAATGTGCTCGCACAACATCTAAAGGAACATCTGCTAAAAGTGAAGCAAATTTTTGCACTCATGTAGTTGGTCCATCAAAGAAGATTACATTTGAGGATAAAATTGCATTACTAGATTCTCGAAAGGTAAGACATGTGATTGGACAACATCAAGTAACGTTGCATGGGTTACCCATAGTGTGACACGGAAGAAATAAGTACCAATCTCTACATGTGCCATTGCATCAAGAAGAGTTGGTGATTATTTTGTTGGAAATGAGAGACTAATGCAAGAGTGATCAAAGCCCAACATCCTAAGAAGGCGGGGGTAGCACGTCAGACCATTAAAGCAAGGCTTAGCCCCCCTAAAGAAGTAGGAAGAGTGACCTAATGATGAGGCAAATGACCCACTATGGTGCTAAAGAATCTTGACCCTAATAGCTTCTCCAACATAACTATGGTGGGTAGTTGCAAATTAAAATGTTCATAAAGTCATGTAACGAGCCAATTTTTCTACACCTCTATGGGTTCAAATGTATGGTCCATGTATTTGTTATAATTATTATTTTAAAGGAACTCATTTAATGATTCTAACTACATTTACTTGTGAAAGAAAAATAAAAATAAAAACAATAAAAACATTTCAAATGAGGGATTTTAAAATTTGACCCCTTGAAATGTAATAATACACAAAGGGTGTGCATATGGACTTACAATTTCCAAATTTAAAAAAGAAAAAGAAAAAGGGAAATAAGAAGAATATCTCATACGAAACCTTTTTTCGATCATTAACAACTATAGTTTTTTATCATTATCAATTGAATTTTTGGGCATTTTAAGTCCCAAGAGTAGCTTTCATCAAAAGTTTTCAAAAAAAATTACATGTCAAAAAATTTCAGTTGCCATAGTCAGCAACTGAATTTTTTCAATCTGCCCGAAAAAACGTTTACGAGTTGCCCAAAAAAAATTAGTCGTTCAATTGATATGGCTATTGATCCGACAATTGGAAATAGTTTTTTCACTCCCCAAGAAATGTTGGTTAGTGCCCAAATGTTTTCAAGTAATGCCTAAAAAATTTTGGTCGCCTTTATCAGTAATAGAAATTTTTGAATCACCTTGTTTGATGACAGAAAGTTTTTGGTTGCCCAAGTTGACGACCAAATTGTTTAAGCATTGCATGAAAGAATTTTGGCATCAACCGAAATGTGTTGGGTTGTGACAAAAAAACTTTTATCATTGGATCAATCGCCATTATCAATTGGACAACTAAATTTTTTTGCGTAGTTCACAAAATGTTTTTTAGGCGGACAAAAACAATTTAGTGGCCGATTGTGGTGACCAAAAGTTGGCAACTAAACTTTTTTGGTTCCATACCTCAATGATAACAAATTAAAAACTTAATAGTTAATCTTGTGACAATCGAAATTGTTTTCAGTCATTAATCAATGATGATCAGAAAAGAGAAAAATAAATATGAATGAAAATAAAAATATTTATTGGAAGAAAATGCGTCGAATCGTACGATGCGGGATATAAGATACAATAAAGGGAAAATTTGAACATCTTTTTAAGAAGATACTCTTCATAAGAGGGATGGCTAGACATTTTTTGGGAAGACACTAGCCCTTGGTAGTTATCACATTAGGTAAAATTTCTCCGCCTCATAAATGATCTAGATTATTTCCCTCCCCCCCTAGAAACTATTTAGGAGAAGCTGTATGAGGTGGAAATCTCACGTATGGTTTTGAAATGGAGTGCTCATTTACAAGGACTTGATTTTATGTCTAAACATCATATGCTAGTAGATGTCACCATCATTGGTACTCAAGATATTGTTTTTGGAGAGGTAGATATATAGGACTTTACATAGATCCCATAGCATAAAAGCTTCCATATTCTTTTTTTTATCGGATCATCCATTTTTTGTTCTTATCCATTTTTAACCATAATAGTTATATGACAAGTAGGCTTATGTATGGGATAAGCACGTCCTTGAGCTTTGGGTTGAAATCTCTTTAGGGTAGTACTTGGAAAAAGATTGTGGGTATTGTACGCAGGATTCAATAAAATTTGTAGATGGTTACTTCTCTGTAGATGTTATATTTACACCTATCTGAAATGCAAATTATAGTGTTCATTCTTTTGAAAATAAAAATGAGACACAAGAAATACTTTTTATTGAAATATGGACCAATGGAAGTGTTATTCCCAACGAGGCACTTTATGAGGCTTCTTGAAGTCTAATTGATCTACCTATTATTATTTGAGTAATAAATATTATTTATAAACAAATATTTATTGAATCGGATAATCTGTTCGTAACTCCCCCTTCGTGATATTTGACTATTTTAGGTGAGTTTTTTGAAATTCAAGATTGATTATTCCCTTCACTACGTAAATAATCGATAATACAATTAATGATTGGCTTTTCATCAAAATAAAAAAATGTTATTGATTTGTTATTAGTACTGTAATTTTCTCTTTTTGAGAAAGTATTTTGATTTAAATCCTTTTCTTTCAGAAAAGCATTGATTGAATAATTTGGGCAAAATTTTAATAAATCTAGCATTCAGTTTCCTTCTCTTCCTAACCCATACTCAAAAATTTGAGTATGGGTTTCCCATTTAAAGTTTTTTTTATCTTCATCATGAGCAATTTCCCTTGGTTAATAATAATTGTTTTTTTACCCATATCTACAGGCTCTTTAATTTCATTTTTTCCCAATAAAAGAAATAATATTATTCGTTGGTACACCTTAGGTATTTGCTTAGTGGAGTTTCTTCTAATAACATATATTTTTTGTTATCATTTCGACCCCAGCAATCGAATCATTCAATTGAGGGAAAATTATAACTGGATAAATTTTTTAGATTTCCACTAGAGATTAGGGATTGATGGACTTTCCATTGGGCTTATTCTATTAACAAGATTTATCACTACTTTAGCTCCTCTAGTAGCTTGGCTAGTTACTCGGAATCCACAATTAGCTATTAGTAACGAAAAAAATTAGATGGTTTTTTCTTCCGAAATTTTGAATCGGTCCTAATTCCTATAAAAAAGGCACAATTCCATTTTTGTGAGAGTCGGTATCTTGCTATACCATAAGAGCCATTGAGATGGGATTCTTCAAAAAATAATTTTAGCCATATACTTCTTCCATTATAGATGAATCAAAAATTTCATTTCGAGTGTCGTATCTATCATTACTAATAAATACGTCAAATTTATTTAAATCTTTTTTCGTAAGGTACATCTAAAAACTCTTTTAGAATATTTTCTGTTTGTTCTGTAAAAATTTTGGTGGAACGTATAATTTCCGTAAATTGAGGTTTATTAGTCATTAGATATTCACATAACTGAACGAGGAATTTTTTCACTTGACTAGTTTCTAATACATCTAAATATCCATTTACTCCAGTATAAACAGTAGCTACTCCGAAACAAATACTCCCTAGAGATTCTATATGAACTAATCAAATAAAAGGAGAAGAAACTCTCACAAATGAACAAAGAAGGAATGGGAACATTCCCAATGATTTGTTTTGTTCAAATAATTATTTCAAGTAATTATGAGAAGGGCTTGATCTATCAATTTCTTTATCTAAAAAAAAAAAAGATGGAGCCATTCATTATTTAATGGAAGTAAAGTTTTTTTTGGGTAATTTTACCGAAGAACGTTTTTGTAGAGCTTCCAATACTTGTTCACGGCCTCAAGAGGCCGAAGGGCGTAGCAGAGCACACAGACTTCCATTTCATCATCAGAAAACATAAAAATACTCTTCAAAAATAGGTTAAAATAGGGGGTTTGGGGCTGAGCCCTATGTCTTTTAGCCAAAGGTTTGAAAAAACAAGAAGGGCCAATTTATATGATTGAAAATATGAGGTTCGAAGAATAATTCTTTTTTTTACACAGTACACATCACTTGTAGGTCTTATTTAAACTCAAAGACCAAGGCCGGGCAATAAATTCATTTTTGTCAGTGTGTTAATGCAAAGCAACTCAAAATTGGGTTTGAAGAGATAATGTTATGGAAATGACCAATTAGTATGACTACAAGCAATTTATCATCACCCTGTGCCTCCAATAATGTAGGGGGATATGCCACATAAATACTTCATAGTATGATGTGATAAACTCAATCACATGCTATTGTTCCTCTTCAGTTTCCTTTTGAGGCTTATACTAATAAAAATAGATTTATTATTGGATTAGTGATGGATTTACAGGTTTTGCTATCCCAATTGATTTTTCGATTCTGTAAATGAATAATTCAATTGGTAATTTAACGGCATAAACTATGGAAAAACTTCAATATAATATTATTTCTAATTCTATGGGGTAAGATTTATTGGCCAAAATTTGAAAATCCAGTGTTGGTTCAGTAGATCCATAGAGTCCCATGGTTAAGGCTCCTATGAAAATGAAAATAGAACCACCGACGCTATACAAAATAAATTTTGTAGCATCATAAAGACATCTCTTGCCTCCCCACATAGATAAGAGTAAATAAACTGGGATCAATTCTAATTCCCACATAAAAAAGAAAAGTAAAAGATCTTGCGATGCAAATACCTTAAATTTTATTATTTTGTGGGAAAAAAAAGGGTAATAAGGAAACTTTTTTTTTTGGAATTTGATTGAATAATTTATTAGTCTCTACACCTCATAAATGTAATGGGAATTTTAAAATAAAGGTTTTGAAACCATTTTCAAGATGACATGGAAGTACAAGGATTTTATAGAAGAATTTATGAAATAACTTTATAAAGTCCTTTTGGACATGATTTTTTATGGAATTTATATATGTATTTTCATAAACCTTAAATTCTAGGATGTTTAAGAGGTGCCCATGTAATTACTTTTAGGATAAAATGAATATAAGATGGTGTCACATTTTGGTCACAATCAAAATACATTGTAAAAATGTATTAATGAGTTTGCATGTGCCTTTTTTGGTCCACCCTAGAGTACTTTTACCTTGGTATAAACATCAAACTTGGTATAACATTGCAAGATACCTATTGATGGAAATGCAATACATTGTAAGTAGCTCAACCACTAGGCATAACAAAACAAAACACTGCAAAAGTTGCCAAAGGATTTGCAAACATAAGAAGGCTAATGATTGTGCTGAGGTCTTCTTAGAACACCTTTGATACAAATGATTCCACAAATGGCAAAGAACCCATTAGAGCACCTAGAATACGAATTTAAGTGCAAAAAAACTTGGAGGAAGTGATATAGATTGGTTTAACCCCCGTGGAGATCATGTTACACACTTTGTCGGTTGCATTGAAAGTCTTAATGCTCCAAACTCCTTTTGCAATTACAAAAAAATATGTAGCATGTCTGAGGTAGGACCAACTATGTGCATATCATTTCCCAATGAAGGAAAAACACAAGTAAAGTGAGTTGCTACAGTAGGACAGAGAGCTTAAAAATGAGCAAGTGTAAACAACACTCTTCCCAAAGGATCCCCTTTTCGTGTACCAAACTCAAATGAAATGACAATGAGATCTTTATGCCTAAAAGCCTTTGAAAAATATATTGGATATGTGCGTGTGTAAAACTAATGAACAAATGGGAAAATATGATCCAAGGTGTTCGTACAAGACCACAAATCTTGAAAAATGGCTATTCAAGAGACTGAATTAAATGTGTTTCGAACATCCACCTATGATACCACCCATTTTAAATGTAGATCCAACATAGCTCTAACCCCATGAACCATTATCTTGCACTCACTTGGCATTGCCACCCCAAATTGGTGTGGACTAAAATGTTCTGCAAATGTATCCAAATGAATTAAATAGTAAGTATGTGGATGATTAATCGATAAATCACTTCTTTAATCACGATGGATCAAACGTTTCCAATTTGTTTTTCCGAAAACAATAATCGTGATGCAACAAGTAAACGTGATATTGATGGAAGAACATGACCACAAACAACGTGCTTGCATATCTAAAAAAAAAAAAACAAAGCCATTAGCAGAATCATCATGGACAAAACAATCCTGTAAAAGTTGATACACCATATTTGAAGGATCACTAAATGAAAGATGTGGAAATCCTATCAAAGTAAAAATAAACGCCTCTCTATCCAAAATAAGATCCATTTTTGGATGAAAATAGTTGACAAAAGGGGGGAGGTCAACTTTAGCCAATGGATGAAAATAGTAAAAGGCCACAATGGTTTTAGTTGATTGGACCATAAGAGTGTTGGGCCTAATGCATACATTAGTCAAACACTCCCCAACATGAGCAAATGCTTGTGTGCGATGCAATTGTGTTGATGGAGGTGAAGTAGGATCTAGTGCCATCTTTGAAGATCTTTGGGAAGCTAAATGCTTATGCTTTAATTGTATGTTCCTTTAATAATGTCTGTTAGTCCCTTACCATGTACATTACGCAAATGGGTGTGAGTCTTTTGGTGGCCTTTTTCACCACCCTGTGATGGAAATGACAAACATGAGGAATGGAAGAGCAAAAATGCATGCCAAGCTGTTATGTTAGATGGATTGATGGTCAATTGAACTAAAGGATGTGTAAAACATGTTGAACTTGACATGGAGAACATATGGGATATGATGGTATGAGCGGGGGTGTGGTAAACCAAGATGGAAAACATTCATGATATCTAATGATGTAATCCATGTCCATGTCAAAGAAGGATGAGAAAACAGTAATGTCAAAAGCATTGGCACCTCGAAAGCTAATGATTGCTTGTGTGTGGTGCATGATGTTTAGTGACATGCTAAACTTGCTTTTGCTATGTATAAATGACCACAACCAAGACAAGGAGCACACAAATGCTGTTTTTGGGATGGATGGGCACTCGGTGTAAGTACAAATGATTAAGGAATAACCCATGGCTAATGAGGTAGACAAGGTGTGAAATGTGAGGACGAACTAGGTGCAACTAAATAGACTAGATGAGACAAAATAGATGTGGTGGGAATAATTGGGTGAAAAGGTGGAGATGTCTTGTGATAGTGCATACAAGTCATCACGATATTGGTATCCGACTGTGATACTCATTGATGCTTTGATGACGGTGAAACTGCAAGGCTTGCCATGCCTATACACACTAATGAATGTAGCCCTAAACCCTAACCTCAATAGTGAATGAGAACAACTTGGCCTTTTCATGTGTACTTTCTTTTGCTCATGTGATGGTGGCTCTTTCCATTGGTTCCATTCTACCCTAAAAGTCTTTAAAGAAGGCTAGAGCCCCACACTTTGACCTTCCTCCAAAATCAAAACTGTCACCAATAACAACCCCCTTCTAGTTCCACATCTACTGAAGTTTCCTAAAGAACCACTGTAGTGGAGTGGTTACCTTCATAGAAAGGCTTTTTATGGAAAACATAGGCCACTTTAGTGGCTATGTACATACAATACCTCCCACTAGTAATGGGCTTTCCTATTTTGCCCGCACAAAAGTATTGTGCCTTGCACAGATTCTTTCTTTGTCTTAGATACGAACCTTTTAACTTTCTACAGGAAAAAAACTACATTGACGAAAAAGAAGCGCACATCTCCCTTGCTCCAAAATGGACCACAAACAATTTCGATTGCTGTAACTGGATGGACTAACTCTTTAGAGCAGAGTACAATAAGAAGTTAGAACAGTGTGTACAAATGATAACAACATGCCATGAAGAAAGTCATAAATTTCATGTATGCTCGTGAGGTTCCCAACTTGGCCTCCATGTTTTGTAGCCAAGAAGTATGGCCAACTCAATTGCCTACTAATACCCTAACTCAACCCCACCCACTCCAAATCAGCAATTTGTGGCAAAGTTTTTCTATTTTCTGAGAAAGAAGAGTAACATTTGGAAAAAAAAAGTGCTTTTTTGGGTGTAAAACTGTGTTGTTTCAGCAAGCATTCACTACCTTTGTGGAATCAAAAAATTGCTTCAAATTTAAACTGATATTTGTTTTCTTTCTACATATGGCACTTGCAAGAGTTGATCATGATCAGCAGTAGTGGTTCCCCCCCCCCAATTTTGTGATGTAGCCGAGGTGGCAATCATCCATAAGCTCATATAGCCAAATTTGATAATTAACAAAATATGAAGCGAAAAAGAAATCCTTATATATTTTTGGCTACCTACTCGAACCATGTATAAGAATTTGGTGATTTAAAAAGATTTTGATTTGACAACAATGTCTATGATACTAATCTAATGAAATGGAGGAAACATGACCACTTTGGGATGACA